>PPYE01311474.1_pt1 | contig 22930 bp, 20 predicted proteins | sample 1559881 | NCBI WGS metagenome assembly PPYE01 (sample SAMN08240022, study PRJNA423297) | Human gut metagenome, whole genome shotgun sequencing project.
TCTGTGCAGATTGCGCTCGGCTATTTAATTTCATGGCAAAGTTCTTTTTTTCGCTCCGTCGGGTTAGGGTATTATGTTGGACATTCTGCCATCCGGCTGCAAGACCCAGAAGTTTTCTGAGTTTTACCGCCATCCTGGTTTGACGCTATCCGCGGTTGGGATTTGTACTTATAATCCCAACGATTTGTATTCAGAAAAGATATCGCACTGGATTAAGATGAAAACAATTGAAGTTGATGATGAACTCTATCGCTATATTGCCAGCCACACTCTGCATATCGGCGAGAGCGCATCCGACATTTTACGGCGTATGCTGAAATTTTCCGCCGTTTCCCAACCGGCTACACCGGTCAGCAAAGCCGCGCCGACGCTGGCGCCAGCGCCTGTCGCTGAGGTGAAACCCGCTAACCCGGTGAAAGATAAAGTCCGCGCCATGCGCGAGATGCTGTTATCTGATGAATACGCCGAGCAGAAGCGCGCGGTGAACCGTTTTATGCTGGTGTTGACGACCCTCTACTCCCTGGACAGTAAAGCATTTGCCGAGGCCACCGAGTCTCTGCACGGCCGCACGCGCGTTTACTTCGCGGAAGATGCGCGTACGCTGCTGAAAAGCGGTAATCAGACCAAACCGAAACAGGTTCCTGGTACACCGTGGTGGGTGATCACCAATACCAATACCGGCCGTAAATGCAGCATGATTGAGCACATCATGCAGTCGATGCAGTTCCCTGCGGAGCTGATTGAAAAGGTTTGCGGCACGATCTAGCTTTTTAACATTTGCACCAGAAGGATCAGGCAATGGCAATCGATAAACGTGCGGGGCAGCCTGCGCAACAGAGTGATTTGATTAACGTCGCCCAACTGACTGCTCAGTACTACGTGCTGAAGCCTGAAGTCGGTAATGCGGAGCATGCGGTAAAATTCGGCACCTCTGGCCATCGCGGTAGCGCGGCGCGCCACAACTTCAACGAACCGCATATCCTGGCCATCGCCCAGGCCATTGCGGAAGATCGTGCGAAAAACGGGATCACCGGTCCGTGCTATGTCGGCAAAGATACCCACGCCCTCTCCGAGCCGGCGTTTATTTCGGTGCTGGAAGTGTTAACCGCCAACGGCGTCGACGTGATCGTGCAGGAAAACAACGGCTTCACCCCGACGCCGGCGGTCTCCAACGCGATTCTGGTGCATAACAAAAAAGGCGGTCCGCTGGCGGACGGCATTGTGATCACCCCGTCACACAACCCGCCGGAAGATGGTGGTATCAAGTACAATCCGCCAAACGGCGGCCCGGCTGATACCAACGTCACCAAAGTGGTGGAAAACCGCGCCAACGAACTGCTGGCCGCGGGCCTGCAGGGCGTGAAACGCATTTCTCTGGACGCGGCGCTGGCTTCTGGCCACGTTAAAGAACAGGATCTGGTGCAGCCGTTCATTGAGGGGCTGGCGGATATCGTCGATATGGCCGCAATCCAGAAAGCCGGCCTGACGCTGGGCGTCGATCCGCTGGGCGGGTCCGGTATCGAATACTGGAAACGCATTGGCGAGCACTACAAGCTCAATCTGACCATTGTTAACGATCAGGTGGATCAGACCTTCCGCTTTATGCACCTCGATAAAGACGGCGCCATCCGCATGGATTGCTCCTCAGAGTGTGCGATGGCCGGCCTGCTGGCGCTTCGCGATAAGTTCGATCTGGCGTTTGCTAACGACCCGGATTACGACCGCCACGGGATTGTCACCCCGGCGGGGTTGATGAACCCGAACCACTACCTGGCGGTAGCGATCAACTACCTGTTCCAGCATCGTCCGCAGTGGGGCAAAGAGGTGGCGGTGGGTAAAACGCTGGTCTCCTCCGCGATGATTGACCGCGTGGTGAACGATCTGGGCCGCAAGCTGGTGGAAGTGCCGGTGGGCTTTAAGTGGTTTGTCGACGGCCTGTTCGATGGCAGCTTCGGCTTCGGCGGCGAAGAGAGCGCCGGGGCCTCCTTCCTGCGCTTCGACGGCACGCCGTGGTCCACCGATAAAGACGGCATCATCATGTGCCTGCTGGCGGCGGAGATCACCGCGGTGACCGGGAAAAACCCGCAGGAGCATTACAACGAACTGGCGGAACGCTTCGGTGCGCCGAGCTATAACCGTCTGCAGGCTTCCGCGACCTCCGCGCAGAAAGCGGCGCTGTCCAAGCTCTCTCCGGAAATGGTCAGCGCTGACACCCTGGCGGGGGATCCGATCACTGCCCGTCTGACCGCGGCGCCGGGCAACGGGGCGGCGATTGGCGGCCTCAAGGTGATGACCGACAACGGCTGGTTCGCGGCGCGTCCGTCAGGCACCGAAGACGCCTACAAGATCTACTGCGAAAGCTTCCTCGGCGAAGAGCATCGCAAGCTGATTGAAAAAGAAGCGGTAGAGATTGTCAGCGAAGTGCTGAAGAACGCTTAACGACGCACTACCATCAGGCCCCTTGCGGGCCTGATTTTTTTCGCAAGGATAGCGATGAAAATACAACGGAAGTCTCTGTTTTTGTTCTGGGCGTGGATGGATCTCTTTTTCGTCCTGCAATTCTTATGGTGGAATATTGCCCACCGCCGCCTCCCTTTTTACGACGATCTGCTGGCTTATCTCCAGCTGCTGCACACCTGGGGCTCCGCGGCGGTCTGGCTGTACCCGCTGAATGTTCTGCTGATTATCAGCATCCCGCTATCGATGATCTTTTTTTTCCGCCAGAGCCGCTATGCGCTGTGGCTGGCCTGGGGGCAGGCGCCGCTCAGGCTGCTGTTTATGCAGCCTTCGCTATCGCTGGGCCTGTGGCTGATTCAGGCTGCCGGGGTCCGGCATGTAGCGATCCTGGCAGGCTTTCTGCTGCTCTCTGAAGGGCTGAAAATCGCCAGCCTCTGGTACTGCAGAGGCGGGATTCAGGGCATAAAGCGATAGCCAATCCCGGTTTCGGTCAGCAAATGCTGCGGCCGTGCCGGATCGGCCTCCAGCTTTTGTCGCAGATGACCCATATAGATCCGCAGATAGTGGCTGTGCTCCACGGCGTTAGGCCCCCACACCTGATTCAGCAGCTGGCGCTGGGTAAGCACTTTGCCGGGATTATTCAACAGCGCCGCCAGCAGGCGAAACTCGATAGGCGTCAGGTGGATCTCTTCGCTGCCGCGCAGGATGCGGCGGGCGGGGATATTGACCTCCAGGTCAGCGAAGCGCACCACCGGCTCATCGACCTGCGCCGCGCCGTGGCGACGCAGAGCGACGCGCAGGCGGGCCTGCAGCTCGCCGATGCCAAAGGGTTTACTTAAGTAGTCATCGGCGCCGGCATCCAGGGCGGCAATTTTGTCATGCTCTTCGCTACGCGCTGACAGGACGATAATCGGCATCTGGCTCCACTGACGCAGGTCGCGAATAAAATCAATGCCGTCACCATCCGGCAGGCCGAGGTCGAGGATCGCGAGGTCGGGCTTACGGGTGGCGGCTTCAATCAGCCCACGCTGCAGGGTTTCCGCTTCAAATACGCGCATGCCGTCGGCTTCCAGCGCGGTGCGCAGAAAGCGTCGGATAGCGTGTTCGTCTTCGATAATCAGAACGTTAATCACAATTCCTCAGGTAGCTCTTCCAGTTCAGGGGGCGTTTCTCCCGGCAGTGTAACACGGAATGAGGCGCCGCCCTCGGGCCGGTTGCTGGCGGAGATGGTCCCGCCGTGGACGTCGACGATGGCCTGACAGATGGCAAGGCCCAGCCCGACGCCAGGGATCGCCGACTCTTTGTTGCCGCGGGCGAATTTATCAAAGATAGTCTGCTCCTGGCCTGCCGGGATCCCAGGACCGTTATCCCATACCTCCAGCGACAGCTGCCGGGCGTCCGCCTCGGCGCGAATGCCGATGCTCGCCCGGGCGCCGGCATACTTATGGGCATTTTCCAGCAGGTTGATCAGCACCCGCTCGAACAGCGGCCCGTCGACATGCACCAGCTGGAGGGGATCGGGTAAATCCAGTTGAATATGCTGGCCGCCGAGGCTTGGCTCGAGCATGCGCAGCGCGCTGCCGACCACTTCCTCCAGCGTCAGCCACTCCTTATTCAGATTAAAGCCGCCGGACTGGATCCGCGCCATATCCAACAGGTTGTTCACCAGCCGGGTGGTGTTGAGCACATGCTGGCGGATTTCGTTGGCCTGCGGGGCATGTTTTGAACCTTCGCTGGCCAGATCGAGGGTCAGAATTTCCGCCTGGCCAAACAGCACGGTTAGCGGAGTACGCAGATCGTGCGACAGGGCGGCGAGCAGCGAGTTACGCAGGCTTTCCCGCTCGCTGGTCAGACGGGCCTGCTCTTCGCTGGCGGTCAGGGTGAGGCGCTCCAGAGCGCTGGCCACCAGCAGGGTAAAGGTCTCCAGCAGCCGCTGCTGCTCCGGGATCATCAGCTGGCGCAGATTCTCCGGTTCCACCACCAGTAGTCCCCAGGTGCGGGCGGCGCTCTTCAGGGGCAAGATCTGATACGGCACGCCGGGCAGGGTATCGGTGCCGGCGCCGGCAGGTTGGCCCTTATCAAAGCTCCAGCGGGCGATGGCGTCATCCCACGGGGTCAGCCCTGGCTGGTGGGTTAAGGGCAGCAGTTTTCCCTGGGCGTCCGGGAGCAGCAGCTGGCTGCGGGCCTGAAAGGTGGAGGCGATAAACCGCTCGCTGGTGGTGGCGATATCCTGCTGGCTACGACCCACCGCCAGCGCTTTAGACATCTCATACAGATGGCGGGTACGGCGTTCACGGTAGCGCGCCACCCGCGCCTGGTAGCGCACGCCGGCGGTGAGGTTGCCGATAAGCAGGCCCACGGTGAGCATCACGCCGAAGGTGAGCAGATACTGGACATCCGACACCGCCAGCGTCCCGCGCGGGGCGACAAAAAAGAGATCGAAGCTGATGACGTTGATCACCGTCGCCAGCACCGACGGCCAGCGGCCATAAACCAGGGCGATGATCACCACCCCCAGCAGATAGAGCATCACCAGGTTGGCGGCTTCGAAAGCCATCAACCACTGCATGGCCACCAGGGTAATGATGGCGCATAGCGCCACCGCCACCGCGCAGCCCTGCAGCTGCAGGCGCCATTTCTCCAGCGCCGGACGGCTGTCGCTGGCGCGTGCGGCAAGGGGGAAGGGTTTCTCATCGAGGGCGATCACCACCAGATCGAGGTCCGGCGCATGGCGAGCCAGACGATCGGCGAAGCCGCTGCGATCCCACCAGCGGCGCTTGCTTTGGCGGCCAATGACTATTTTGCCGAGGTTATGTTCGCGGGCGTAATGGAGGACCGCTTTCTCTTCCGACGGGTCGGAGAGGGTGGCGGTTTCGGCCCCCAGCTCCTGGGCCAGACGCAGCGCGGCGAGAATAGCCCGCCGCCGGCCTTCCGGCAGCCGGTGCAGGGAAGGGGTCTCGACATACACCGCATGCCAGACGCTGCCCAGGCGGGCGGCGAGCCGGGCGGCGGCGCGCACCAGCTTTTCGCTGCCGGTGTTGTGCCCGATACAGAGCAGGATCGCATCGCGGGTGTGCCAGACTTTCTCCTGGCCCTGGCGGTCGCGCCAGGCGCGCATCTGCTCATCGACGCGGTCGGCGGTGCGGCGCAGGGCCAGCTCGCGCAGCGCAATCAGATTGCCCTTGCGGAAAAAGTTTTCGATAGCGCGCTCGGCCTGGCCGCCGATGTAGACTTTGCCCTCATTGAGCCGCTGGCGCAGATCGTCAGGGGGGAGGTCCACCAGCACCACGTCGTCCGCGGCGTCAAAGAAGGGATCGGGAACCGTCTCCCGCACCTGCACGCCGGTGATCCCGCTGACGACGTCATTCAGGCTTTCCAGATGCTGGACGTTAACGGTAGTGAAAACATCTATCCCGGCCTCCAGCAGTTCATCCACATCCTGCCAGCGCTTTGGATGGCGGGAGCCTGGCGCATTGCTGTGCGCCAGCTCATCCACCAGAATCAGCGCCGGACGGCGGGCGAGGGCGGCGTCGAGATCGAACTCATAGACGTACCGCCCGCGATGGGCAAGCCGCCGCGGCGGCAGAGTGCTCAGGCCCTGCAGCATCGCGGCGGTCTCTTTACGGCCGTGGGTCTCCGCCACGCCAATCAGAATATCCAGCCCCTGGGCGCGCAGCCGCTGCGCTTCCGCCAGCATCGCCCAGGTTTTCCCCACCCCGGCGCAGGCGCCAAAGAACACTTTCAGTTTGCCGCGATGCGGGGCGGCGGTGTGCTGCAGCAGGCGGTCAGGGTCCGGGCGCAGCGGCTCGTCACTCATTTACTTATCCTTCAGGGCATCCAGCGCCATATTGAGTTGCAGTATATTGACCACCGGCTGGCCAAGGAAGCTCAGCAGCGGGGTTTGTGTGGCCTGATTCACCAACTGGGTTACCTGCTCAACGCTCAGCTGGCGCGCTTGAGCAACCCGGGGCACCTGCCACAGCGCGGCGGCCGGAGTCAGGTTGTTATCGAGACCGCTCGCCGAGGTGGTGACCAGTTCGACCGGCACCCGCGGGTCGGCGTCCGGGTTGGCGGCGCGCAGGGCCTGCACGCGCTCGCTCACCGCTTTATCCAGCGCCGGGTTGCTGGCGGCGAGGTTGCTGCCGCCAGAGGCTATGGGATTATCCGCCGTCTCCGCGGTGGCCGACGGGCGGCCCTGGAAATAGCCTGCGGCGGTGAAGTTCTGGCCAATCAGCGCCGAGCCGCGCACTTCACCGTTCAGGCGGATCAGCGAGCCGTTGGCCTGTGAGTTAAACCACCATTGTCCCAGGCTGGTGGTAAGCAGAGGATAGACGCCGCCGGTGAGCAGCGTTAACAGAATAAATAGCACAAGTGCCGGACGAATCAATGACATAGTTTGTTCCTCACACCAGACCGCTCAGGGTCAGCAGCAGGTCGATGGCTTTAATACCGATAAAGGGCACCAGCAGACCGCCGAGGCCGTAGATCCACAGGTTGCGGCGCAGCATCGCCGAGGCGGAGAGCGGGCGATAGCTGACGCCTTTCAGGGCCAGCGGGATCAGGAAGACGATGATCAGCGCGTTGAAGATAACGGCGCTGAGGATCGCCGATGAGGGCGAATGCAGACCCATCACGTTCAGCATGGCCAGCTGAGGATAGACCGCGGCAAACGCCGCCGGAATAATGGCGAAATATTTCGCCACGTCGTTGGCAATACTGAAGGTGGTCAGCGAACCGCGCGTCATTAACATCTGTTTGCCGATATGGACCACCTCAATCAGCTTGGTGGGGTTGGAATCCAGGTCGACCATGTTGCCCGCTTCCTTCGCCGCCTGGGTACCGGAGTTCATGGCTACCGCCACGTCGGCCTGAGCCAGCGCGGGCGCGTCGTTGGTGCCGTCGCCGGTCATCGCCACCAGCCGACCTTCCGATTGATACTGGCGGATCAGCGCCAGCTTGGCTTCCGGCGTCGCTTCGGCGAGGAAATCATCGACGCCGGCCTCGGCGGCGATCGCCGCGGCGGTCAGGCGGTTATCGCCGGTGATCATCACCGTTTTAATGCCCATTTTGCGCAGCTGGGCGAAACGTTCTTTGATGCCGCCTTTGACGATATCTTTGAGCGCAATAATCCCCAGCACCTTTTCGCCTTCGGCGACCACCAGCGGCGTGGCCCCCTGGCGAGCGACCTCTTCCACCTGTTTATCGACATCGGCAGGGAAGAGGCCGCCGTTGGCCTCCACGTGGCGGCGAATGGCGTCCACCGACCCTTTGCGGATCATGCGCTGATCGATATTGATGCCGCTCATCCTCGTTTGCGCGGTAAAGGGGACAAAGGTGGCGTGCAGCGACTGCAGATCGCGTTCGCGCAGGTTAAAGCGCTGTTTCGCCAGCACCACGATGCTGCGCCCCTCAGGGGTTTCATCCGCCAGCGAGGAGAGCTGGGCGGCGTCGGCGAGGGTTCGCTCTTCCACGCCGCGAGCCGGCAGGAAGGCGGAGGCCTGGCGGTTGCCGAGGGTAATGGTCCCGGTTTTATCCAGCAGCAGGACATCGACGTCGCCAGCGGCTTCCACCGCGCGGCCGCTGGTGGCGATCACGTTGGCGCCGAGCATACGGCTCATCCCGGCGACGCCGATGGCCGACAGCAGCCCTCCGATGGTGGTCGGGATCAGGCACACCAGCAGGGCGACCAGTACGGTAACGCTGACCGCATTGCCGCTCCACGCCGAGAAGGGCCAGATGGTGGCGGTGGCCAGCAGGAACACTAGCGTCAGGGCGATCAGCAGGATCGTCAGGGCGATCTCGTTCGGCGTTTTACGGCGCTGGGCGCCTTCCACCATGGCGATCATCCGGTCGAGGAAGGTTTCTCCCGGGTTCACGCTGCAGCGGATCACCAGCCAGTCGGAGAGAATGCGTGTCCCGCCGGTCACCGAGGCAAAATCGCCACCGGATTCACGGATCACCGGGGCAGACTCGCCGGTAATGGCGCTTTCGTCCACCGAGGCGCCGCCTTCGATGACTTCGCCATCGCAGGGGATAATATCCCCGGCTTCCACCAGCACCACGTCGCCTTTGCGCAGATCTTCCGCCGGCACGTGGTCGACCGGCGCGTCATGCTGCGGGGCGCGCAGTTTGCGGGCGAAGGCCGTTTTTTTCACCCCTTTCAGGCTGTTGGCCTGGGCTTTGCTGCGGCCTTCCGCCATCGCTTCGGCAAAGTTGGCGAACAGCACGGTAAACCACAGCCAGATACTGACGGCGGCGGTAAAGGTGGCGCTACCGGTCAGGGCGCCGCCAGCCATGGCGATCGCCAGCAGGGTGGTTAACAGACTGCCCACCCAGACGATAAACATCACCGGATTGCGCCATTGCACCATCGGGCTGAGTTTTTTCACGGCATCCAGCAGCGCCTGGCGCACCAGCGTCGGCTCCAGCAGGGCTAATTGTTTGCGACTCATAACAGGGTGCTCCGCATCGCTCAAAGTAAGGAAAAGTGTTCAGCCAGCGGGCCAAGCGCCAGCGCAGGAATAAAGGTCAGGGCGCCCACCAGCAGCACGGTGCCGATCAGTAAACCGATAAACAGGGCGTCGTGGGTGGCCAGGGTGCCGGGGCTGGCCGGTTGAATTTTCTTCGCCACCAGCGAGCCGGCGATGGCCATCACCGGAATGATGACGGCGAAGCGGCCGACCAGCATGCAGAACGCCAGCAGCAGGTTCCAGAACGGCGTCGCCGCGCCCAGGCCAGCGAAGGCGCTGCCGTTGTTATTGGCCGCCGAGGTGACGGCGTATAGCACTTCGCTAAAGCCGTGCGGTCCAGGGTTGAACATCCCGGCGCGGCCGGCGTCGGTCATCATCGCCAGCGCCGTGCCAAGCAGCACCAGCGTCGGGGTGACCAGAATGGCGAGGGCGATCATTTTCATTTCCCGGACATCGATTTTCTTCCCGAGGTACTCCGGGGTGCGGCCGACCATCAGCCCGGCGATAAATACCGCCAGCATAACGAACAGCAGCATGCCGTACAGGCCCGAGCCGACGCCGCCGAATACCACTTCGCCAATCTGCATCAGCCACATCGGCACCATGCCGCCCAGCGCGGTGAAGGAGTCATGCATGGCATTGACCGCGCCGCAGGAGGCGGCGGTGGTGATCACCGCGAACAGACTGCTGGCGAGAATACCGAAGCGACTCTCTTTTCCTTCCATATTCAGGCTGCTGTCGGCACCCAGCGTCAGCAGGTGGGGGTTGCCGCGGGTCTCCGCCCACATCACCACGGCGACGCAGAGGATAAAGATCAGCGTCATTGCCCACAGGATGGCGCGTCCCTGACGCCGATCGCTTACCACCTCGCCGAAGGCGAAGCACAGCGCCGCCGGAATCAGGAAGATCGCCAGCATCTGCACGAGATTGGTCAGCGCGGTCGGGTTTTCAAACGGATGGGCGGAGTTGGCATTGAAGAAACCGCCGCCGTTAGTGCCCAGCAGCTTAATCGCTTCCTGTGAGGCGACAGGCCCCATCGGCAGCAGCTGGTGCACCCCTTCGAGGGTGGTAAGGGGCTGGTAGGCCTGCAGATTCTGCGGCACGCCCTGCTGAATAAAGAACAGGGCCACCAGCAGAGAGAGCGGCAGCAGCAGCCACAGGGTAATGCGCGTCAGGTCGACCCAGGCATTGCCGAGGGTCGACATTTTCTGCCGGGCGAAGGCGCGGGTCAGGGCGAAGACCACGGCGATGCCGGTGGCGGCGGAGAGGAAATTCTGCACCGTCAGGCCGACCATCTGGCTGAGATAACTCATGGTGCTTTCGCCGGCGTAAGCCTGCCAGTTGGTATTGCTGACAAAGCTGATCGCGGTATTGAGCGCCAGATCCCATGACAGCCCCGGCAGGTGCTGCGGGTTAAACGGCAGCACGCCCTGGAGCATCAGCAGGGCAAACAGCGCCAGGCCGCCGAGGGCGTTAAACAGCAGGAGCGCCAGCAAATACTGCAGCCAGCCCATCTCTTCGGCGCGGATCCCGGCCACGCGCCACAGGACGCGCTCGACGCCGGCCAGGCCGGGAAGCGGGATATCGTTCACCATTCTTGCCAGACACATCCCCATCGGGCGCGCCAGCACCAACAATACCAGCAGATAGCTGGCTAATAATAAAAATCCCTGGGCAGCCATCAGAATGCCTCCGCATGTATCAAGGCATAAACCAGATAAGCCAGTAACAGGAACACCAGCCCAACGCCAGTGAGTACGCCTGCAGTCACAATCCACCTCCGGGTGTGTTTTCGATTTACCTGGAGGATAGAAATTACGGCGCAAAGATTTCGCAAAAATCCGCGGGTGCGGTGTAAAAAAAGTATAAAAATGACAAAGGCACAAATTAACTGATGGTTAGTATTAATTTAACTTTTTCGTAACTAATTTACGTGGCGAATGTAAATTAAGTATAAATACGTGCTTTTTAGTGGTCGGATGAGTAGTAAAATTACAAGCAGAGCGGTATTATTTTGCTCAGACAAACATGATTAATTTTACCGGCGCTGCTTGCCGGCCTGACAAAGGGGAGAGAAATGATGGCGTTGTACAAAGCTTATCCTGCTCATATTATTTTGCTGCGTCGTGCTTTCGCCGTCGTGGCTGGCGTCGCGGCGCTGCCGGTGATGCTGTTCTGGAAAGATCGCGCCCGCTACTACAGCTGGCTGCACCGGGTGTGGTCGAAAACCAGCGAGCAGCCGGTGTGGATGGCGCAGGCGGAGAAAGCCGCTCACGATTTCTATTAATCCTCCTGCTGCGAAGAAAATAACAAGACCGCCGGGTTGCCCCGGCGGTTTTTTTTCGCCGCTTGTCTACACTCGTTTTTATGCGCCGCCTTGGAATTGGCAGGTGCGTATTTTGCCGGAGCGCGCTATTTTTGCCGGCTTAGATCATAAGATGATTATTGCTGACGGATAATAAGGAGTGATATGGCCACCCATCTGGTCTGGTTACGCACGGATTTACGCATTCACGATAACCTGGCGCTGGCTGCCGCCTGCCGCGATCCGCAGGCGCAGGTGCTGGCGCTGTATATCGCCACCCCGGGGCAGTGGCGTGAACATCACCTGGCGCCACGGCAGGCCGCTTTTATCGCCAGCCATTTACAGAGTCTGCATGCCGCGCTGGCGGAACGGGGCATACCGCTGTGGGTAGAAGAGGCGGACGATTTTACCGCCAGCGTCGAACGGCTGGCCGATTTTTGCCAGCAGCATCAGGTCAGTCACCTGTTCTACAACTATCAGTACGAATTCAATGAACGCCAGCGCGATGCCGCCGTTGAGAACACCTTGCGCGACGTGATTTGCCAGGGCTTTGACGACAGCGTCCTGTTGCCGCCCGGCAGCGTACTGACCGGTGGCGGCGAAATGTATAAAGTCTTCACCCCGTTTAAAAATGCGTTTATTCGCCGTCTGCGGGACGGACTGCCGGCGTGCGTGGCGGCCCCGAAGCCGCGCCAGGCGCCTGCCTGCCAGGCGCCGCCGCTGCCTGAGCTTAACTACCCGCAAACGCCGTTCGACGGGCTGCTGTTTGCCGCGGATGAAAAAACGGCGCTGGCGCGTCTGCGCGCGTTTTGTCAGCAAGCGGCGGCGGATTACGAGGGGCAGCGCGACTTCCCGGCCGTGGAAGGGACCAGTCGACTGTCGCCCTGCCTGGCCATCGGCGTGCTGTCCCCCCGCCAGTGCCTGCATCGTCTTCTGACGGAACATCCCGCCGCGCTGGACGGCGGAGCCGGCGCCACCTGGCTTAACGAGCTGATCTGGCGCGAGTTTTACCGCCATCTGATGGTCTACTATCCGAAGCTCTGTAAAGGGCGGCCATTTACTGCCTGGACAGATAAGGTCGCCTGGCGCGCAGAGGAGGCCGCCCTACAGGCCTGGCAGCGCGGGGAGACCGGTTTTCCGATTGTTGATGCCGCCATGCGCCAGCTTAACGCCACCGGCTGGATGCATAACCGGTTACGCATGATTGTCGCCAGCTTCCTGACCAAAGATTTGCGCCTCGACTGGCGGGCGGGCGAGCGCTATTTCATGAGCCAGCTGATTGATGGCGACCTGGCGGCGAATAACGGCGGCTGGCAGTGGGCGGCTTCAACGGGCACCGACGCCGCGCCCTATTTCCGCATATTTAACCCCACCACCCAGGGCGAAAAGTTTGATAAACAGGGGGTGTTTATACGTCGCTGGCTGCCGGAGCTGGCAAAGGTGCCGGAGAAGGCCCTGCATCAGCCGTGGGCGTGGGCGGATAAACAAGGGATCACGCTGGACTATTCGCGCCCAATAGTTGATCACAAGCAGGCGCGGCAGGAGACGCTGGCGGCCTGGGAGGCCGCCAGAAAAGGAATTACTCCACCGCCAGACGGCGGGTCCTGACTTTCAGCGAATGATACAGCCAGATGACCAGCACCACGCCGACGCAGGCCAGCGCGCCCCAGGTGATCTGGCTGAAGACGGTAATGTAGGCGTCAATGGAGTAGTTCACCGCTCCGGCGGCGTCGAATGACGCCTGCGAGGTCTGGTCGGCGATAACGCCGGCCAGATAGTTGGCGATGGCCCCTGAGAGCAGCATATAAATACCGGTCAGCACCCCAGTGACACCCGGGATCTCAATGCGGGTGATCTGCGACATCGCGACCGGGTCGATAAACAGTTCGGCAAAGCCCATCACCGCCAGACCCAGCACCATCAGCGGCATGGACGACTGACCATAGGCCGCCGACCAGCGGGCGCTGAGGGTCAAAATGCAGAACCCGGCGCTCATCAGGCCCAGACCGAGGGCAAATTTCCCCCAGATGCGCACGGTGCGATTGCCGTTCACGCTCTCTTTCACCAGCCACGCCAGCACCATCCCGCAGAGCATCACCGCGAAGGCGTTGATTGACTGGAACATAGCGGTAGGGACTTCGTAGCTCATGATATGGCGGTTAACGAAGCGGTCAATATACAGGCTGATGGAGCTCCCGCCCTGTTGGGCGAAGGCCCAGAACAGCAGGCTGAAGGCGGTCAGGACGACGATCAGGCGCAGATCCTTGCGCTGTTTATCGGTTTCGGCGCGCAGGTAGATCCGCGCCAGTACCGCGAGGCCAATGGCCGTGGCCACGATCAGGGCATACACCGACCACTCCTGCCAGAACAGTACCGCAATCAGCAGCGGGGCGGTAACCAGCAACACCAGCAGCCAGCCCCAGTTTGGCAGCAGGAAGCGGCGCGCGCACAGCGCCTGGCGGTTGACGCCAGCGGTATGCTGGAAATGACGGTTGCCGCAGAGGAAAATCACCAGCCCCGCGACCATGCCGATGGCCGCCAGGGCAAAGCCCATCGCCCAGCTATACTCCTCCTGTACGTAGCCGCAGGCGATCGGCGCGATAATCGAGCCGATATTGCCGGCGGCATACATCAGCGAAAAGCCGCCATCGCGACGCGGATCGGCGGGTTCGTACAGCTCCCCCAGCAGACAGCTGACGTTGGATTTAAACAACCCGTAGCCGCAGACGATGATCGCCAGCGACAGGTACAGGAAAACCGGAGCGGTTTCGCTGGCCCCGAGCACCAGATGGCCAATGGCCATCAGCAGCGCGCCGAGCATGACCGCCATCCGGTTGCCTAACAGCTTATCGGCCAGATAGCCGCCGAGGATCGGCGTCACATAGACCAGCGAACAGTAGGCGCTGAACAGGGCGTAGGCATGGTTATCGTCATATTTGAGCTGATTGGTGAGATAGAGGATCAGCAGGGCGCGCATGCCGTAAAAGCTAAAGTACTCCCAGATTTGCAGCGCCACGACGTAGTAGATCGCCCGCGGCTGCGATGATGTTGTCTGCATATGAAGTGTGTTTCCTGGCGTAAAGCGAAAGTCGATCGTTCTGCATGAATAGCGATTTATCAGTCATATTCATGGCTTGAGGGGCTTTCTGATTATTTAATATGCTTTATTAGTGCATAAATATACACTAATGCGCGGCGGGATGAATAGACAAATTGCGGGATTCGTTAAAAAGTCATGGTCAGTGACGGTAGCGGACTATCGACGACCCGAATGGATATGGTTATGTTATGCCTTTGTATAACCTGATTATCTGCTGGAGTGGCGATGAAAAATAGCGAACTGGAACAACTGATTAACGACAAGCTCAATAGTGCGGCCATCAGTGACTTCGCCCCTAACGGTCTGCAGGTGGAAGGACGCGAAACGGTGCACAAGATCGTCACCGGAGTGACGGCCTGCCAGGCGCTGCTGGATGAGGCCGTCCGTCTGCAGGCGGATGCGGTGATTGTTCATCACGGCTATTTCTGGAAAAACGAATCGCCAGTGATCCGCGGCATGAAGCGCCGTCGCCTGAAAACCCTGCTGGCCAACGATATCAATCTCTACGGTTGGCACCTGCCGCTGGATGCCCATCCGGAGCTGGGCAATAACGCGCAGCTGGCGCATCTGCTGGGGATTAACGTGCTCGGCGAAATCGAACCGCTGGTGCCGTGGGGCGAGCTGTCGATGCCGGTTTCCGGCCTCGAACTGGCCTCGTGGATCGAAGCGCGACTGGGGCGCAAGCCGCTGTGGTGCGGCGATACCGGGCCGGACACCGTCAGCCGCGTCGCCTGGTGTACCGGCGGCGGCCAGAGCTTTATCGACGCCGCGGCGCGCTTTGGCGTGGACGCCTTTATCACCGGCGAAGTGTCGGAACAAACTATTCACTCTGCCCGCGAGCAGGGCCTGCATTTTTATGCCGCCGGCCACCACGCCACCGAGCGGGGCGGCATTCGCGCCCTCAGCGAATGGCTGACGGAAACGACCGATCTGGATGTTACCTTTATTGATATTCCTAACCCTGCCTGACGGGAGAGAAGAAAGTGCAGCGAGCGCGTTGTTATCTGTTAGGTGAAACGGCGGTGGTCCTGGAGCTTGAGCCTCCGGTGACCCTGGAGAGCCAAAAACGTATCTGGGGACTGACGCAGCGGTTGACCGATCGCGAAGAGGTGGTTGAAGTGATCCCGGGGATGAACAACATCACCGTTGTGCTGCGTCGTCCGCAGGAGATGGCGTGGGAGGCGATTGACAAGCTGCAGCGCTGGTGGGAAGAGAGCGATGCGCTGGAGCCGGAATCCCGTGAGATAAGTATCCCGGTTATCTACGGCGGCGAGGCGGGACCAGATCTTGGCGACGTCGCGCGCCATAGCGGGTTGAGCGAAAAGCAGGTGGTTGAACTGCACTCTTCGGTGGAGTACATGGTGTGGTTTCTGGGTTTCCAGCCGGGGTTTCCGTACTTTGGCGGCCTGCCGGAGCAGCTGGCGATGCCGCGTCGCGCCGAGCCGCGCGTACTGGTACCGGCGGGATCCGTCGGCATCGGCGGATCGCAAACCGGTATTTATCCGCTGGCGACGCCGGGCGGCTGGCAGCTACTGGGGCGCACGCCGCTGGCATTATTCGATCCAAAACGTGAAGAGCCGGTGCTGCTGCGTTCCGGCGATCGCGTGCGCTTTGTGCCGCAGAAGGAGGGGGTATGTTGAAATTTATCCGCGCCGGCATGTATACCTCGGTACAGGATGGCGGCCGGGAAGGCCAGCGCCAGTGGGGGATTAGCCGCTGCGGCGCGCTGGATAAACCGGCGATGACCATTGCCAATCTGCTGGTGGGCAATGCGCCGGAGGCGGCGGCGCTGGAAATTACGCTGGGTCAGATCGATGTGCAGTTTACCCGCCACTGCTGGTTCGCATTGACCGGCGCCGCCTGTGAAGCGACGCTCGACGGCGCGCCGGTCTGGTTGGGCTGGCGAATGGAGGCGAAGGCCGGGCAGCGGCTGGTGCTGAAAAATCCTCAGCATGGGATCCGCAGCTATCTGGCGGTCGCGGGCGGTATTGATGTCCCTGAAGTTTTAGGTTCCCGCTCTACCGATCTGAAAGTCGGTATCGGCGGAATCGAAGGGCGCCGGTTGCAGGATGGCGATCAAGTGAAGATTGGGAAATCGTCCCGCCGCTTTAGCGCCTCGCGCGGCGTTAAACAGCTGCCGATAGGCAATATTATTCGCGCGCTGCCGGGGCCGGAGTATCACGAATTCGACAGCGTGTCGCAGGAGTCTTTCTGGCGCTCGCCGTGGAAGCTGAGTCCGCAGAGCAACCGTATGGGCTACCGCCTGCAGGGGCAGCCGCTCAGGCGCACAACCGACCGGGAAATGCTCTCTCATGGCCTGCTGCCCGGCGTGGTACAGGTACCGCATAACGGCCAGCCGATTGTGTTGATGAACGATGCGCAAACCACCGGCGGCTATCCGCGTATAGCCTGCATTATTGAAGCCGATATGTACCAACTGGCGCAAATTCCGCTAGGTCAGCCGATCCATTTCGCCCCCTGTTCGCTGGAGGAAGCGCTAAAAGCGCGCGCCGACCAGCAGCGCTACCTTGAACAACTGGCCTGGAGATTAAGCGATGAAAATTGATTTAAATGCCGACCTCGGCGAAGGCTGCGCCAGCGATAGCGCGCTGCTGCAGCTGGTCTCTTCCGCCAATATCGCCTGCGGCTTTCACGCCGGCGATGCGGTTCTCATGCAGCAATGCGTGCGCGAGGCGCTGAAAAACGGCGTCGCTATTGGCGCACACCCGAGCTTCCCGGACCGGGAAAATTTCGGTCGAACCGCGATGCAGTTACCGCCAGAGACGGTCTACGCCCAGGTGCTGTACCAAATTGGCGCGCTGGCGGCAATCGTACACGCCCAGGGGGGCGAGCTGCGGCACGTCAAACCGCATGGCATGTTGTACAACCAGGCGGCGAAAGAGCCGCCTTTGGCCGACGCTATCGCTCGTGCGGTGCGCGATGCCGACGCCGACCTGGTGCTGGTTGGGCTGGCGGGCAGCGAGCTTATCCGCGCCGGACAGCATTATCAGTTGACGACGCGCCAGGAAGTCTTCGCCGATCGCGGCTATCAGGCCGACGGCAGCCTGGTGCCGCGTAGCCAACCGGGCGCGCTGATTGAGAGCGAAGAGCAGGCGCTGGCGCAAACGCTGGAAATGGTGCAGCACAATCGGGTGCGCAGCCTGAGCGGCGAATGGGCGCATGTAAAGGCGGAAACGGTCTGCCTGCATGGCGATGGCGCTCACGCGCTCGATTTCGCCCGACGCTTGCGCGCCGCGTTTGCCGGGCGGAATATCGACGTCAGCGCGGACCTCGAGTAATAGTCCGCCTAAGTTATTAATAATAATTAAATCAAATAATTAACAACACTCACAATACTCACAACTGAACAGGACGTTATTATGCAAGAGGCGATATCCCTCTGGCCGCTAATCGGCATTGCCGTGATTGTGGTCGGTTTTGTATTACGCTTTAACCCGGTGCTGGTGGTGATTATCTCCGGGATCGTCACCGGCGTGGCGGCGCATATGCCAATAGCCACTATTCTGGAGAAACTGGGCGAGGGCTTCCTGAATACCCGTAATCTGCCGTTTATTCTGCTGCTGCCGCTGGCGGTGATCGGGCTGCTGGAGCGCCATGGTCTGAAAGAGCGGGCGCAGGCGTGGATCGCGAAGATCCATAGCGCGACCGCCGGACGTCTGCTGATCGTCTATCTGTTTGTGCGCGAAGCCACCGCCGCTCTGGGGTTGACCAGCCTCGGCGGACATCCGCAAATGGTGCGCCCGCTGCTGGCGCCGATGGCGGAGGGGGCAGCGGAAAAGCGCTTTGGCCCGCTGCCGGGCAATGTACGCTACCGCCTGCGCGCGATGTCGGCGGCGACCGATAACGTCGGGCTGTTCTTCGGCGAAGATATTTTTGTCGCCTTCGGCGCGATCATCTTCATGCACAACTTTATGCTGGAGTCGGGTGGGATCCAGACGGAACCGTTGCATATTGCCCTGTGGGGGGTCCCGACGGCGATCTGCGCCTTTCTGATCCACGCCGCGCGCCTGTGGCGACTCGATCGCCATCTCCAGCGCGAGCTGGACCGGATAAACGCCGGACAGGCGAAAGGCGGTGCGGCATGAATTTCCAGCAAACCTATTTATACTGGCTGGCCGGCGCGGTACTGCTGGTCGTGGCTATCATGTCCTGGCGCGACAAAAGCAATCCGCGGCGTCTGACAACCGGTCTGTTCTGGGGCCTGTACGGGCTGGTGTTCTTGCTCGGCGACTGGACATATCAACTGGTGGGCGATAAGCGTACGGTGAATATCGCTGTCGGCGGGGTGGTGGTCGTCCTGGCGCTGATCGCCGGTTTTGGCGGCGTGCGCCTCGGCAGCTACCATCAGCGTACCCAGGAAGAGAAAACCACCAGCGCGAAACGCCTCGGCAACAAACTTTTCTTTCCGGCGCTGGCGATTCCGGTCGTCACCGTCATTGGCGTACTGCTGTTTAACAATCTGCCCTCATGGCAGGTGGCGCTCTTCGGGCCGGGCAACCACGCGACGCTGATTACTCTGTTCTCGATGACTGTCGGTACGCTGATTGGCCTGGCGATGGCGATTCGTATGACGCATGAAACGGTGGCGCAGCCAATGCAGGAAGCGCGCCGTTTGCTTGATTCCGTCGGCTGGGCCTTTATCCTGCCGCAAATCCTCGCGGTGCTGGGGCTGCTGTTTACCGCTGCGGGCGTCGGAACCAGCATTTCATGGCTGACCGAGCACTATCTGGCGGTCGATAACCGCTTTATCGCCGTGGCTGTGTATGCCATCGGCATGGCGGTGCTGACAATGGTGATGGGCAACGCCTTTGCCGCTTTCCCGATTGTGACCGCCGGAGTTGGCATTCCGATTTTAGTCCTGCAGCACGGCGGCAATCCGGCGGTAATGGCGGCGATTGGTATGTTTTCCGGCTACTGCGGCACGCTGATGACGCCGATGGCGGCGAACTTCAATATTGTCCCGGCGGCGCTGCTGGAACTGCCGGATAAAAACGCGGTGATTAAAGCCCAGATACCGACCGGTATCCTGTTGCTTATCGTCAATGTATTCTTACTCTATTTCCTGATGTTCCTGTAAGGAGGGATGATGGCTGGCGTATTGATTACCGGTTTTGAGCCGTTCGGCGGCGAAACGGTTAATCCTTCATGGGAAGTGGTTAAGCAGCTGGATGGCATGATTATTCGCGGACAGCAGGTGGTGGCTAAACAGTTACCCTGCGTATTCGGCGAAGCGCTGACGGTGCTGAAGGCGGCGCTGGAAACCTATCAACCGCGGCTGACGATTGCCGTCGGACAGGCCGGCGGCCGTGTCGATATCACCGTCGAACGTGTAGCGATCAATGTCGATGATGCGCGGATCCCCGACAATAAAGGCCAGCAACCGATCGACGAGCCGATCGTCGCTAATGGCCCTGCGGCCTGCTTCAGTACGCTACCGATCAAAGCGATCGTCAGCGCGCTGCGCCAGCAGGGGATCCCGGCCTCGGTGTCGCAAACCGCGGGCACCTTCGTCTGCAATCACGTGATGTATGGTTTGCTGCATCAGCTGCAGGGAAAAAGCGGGCAGAAGGGCGGTTTTATCCATATTCCTTATCTGCCTGAACAGGCGGCGGCCCACCCCGGCGAGGCGAGTATGTCGGTCGCGACGGTACGCGCGGCGCTGGAAACGGCGATTGCCGTCGCCCTTGAACAGGATGACGATGTCAAAATTGGCGGCGGCGCCACCCATTAACAGAAGGATGACAGTATGCCGGAAGGTCCGGAGATCCGCCGTGCGGCGGATAAACTGGAGGCGGCAATCAAAGGCGAACCCTTAACCAACGTTTGGTTCGCCTTTCCTCAGTTGCAACCCTATCAAACTCAGCTAATTGGTCAGCGGGTGACCCATATCGCCACCCGCGGCAAGGCCCTGTTAACCCACTTCTCCGGCGGATTGACCCTGTATAGCCATAACCAGCTGTACGGCGTCTGGCGTGTGGTGGATGCCGGCGTTGAGCCGCAATCGAACCGCGTACTGCGCGTCAGGCTGCAGACCGCCAGCAAGGCGATTTTGCTCTACAGCGCGTCGGACATTGATATCCTCACGGCGGAGCAGGTTGCCAACCATCCGTTCTTGCTGCGCGTCGGACCGGACGTGCTGGACATGACGTTAACCGCGGAGCAGGTGAAAGCGCGGCTGCTGTCGGCCAAATTCCGCAATCGTCAGTTTTCCGGCCTGCTGCTGGATCAGGCTTTTCTTGCCGGGCTCGGAAACTATCTGCGGGTGGAAATTCTCTGGCAGGTGGGATTAAGCGGTAAGCGTAAAGCCGCTGAACTGAGCGACAGTCAGCTGGATGCGCTGGCGCACGCGCTGCTCGATATCCCGCGGCTGTCCTATCGTACTCGCGGTCTGGTGGATGACAACAAGCATCATGGCGCGCTGTTTCGCTTTAAGGTCTTCCATCGCGATGGGGAAAGGTGCGAACGCTGTGGGGGAATCATTGAGAAGACGACGCTCTCCTCGCGGCCATTTTACTGGTGTCCAGGATGCCAGCATTAAGCCGGCTGGCGGGCGATTTCAGCATGAAGCGCGTTATCAGGCATAAAAAAACGCGCCAGCAGGCGCGTTTTTATGATCCGGACAGTGAGATTAACGCTTAATGTCGGACTGGAAATCGCGTTTGGCGTAGCCGGTATACAGCTGACGCGGACGGGCGATCTTCATACCATCGCTGTGCATTTCGTTCCAGTGCGCAATCCAGCCCACGGTACGCGCCATGGCGAAGATAACGGTAAACATGGAGGACGGAATACCCATCGCTTTCAGGATAATACCGGAGTAGAAGTCGACGTTCGGATACAGTTTCTTCTCGATGAAGTACGGGTCGTTCAGCGCGATATGCTCCAGCTCCATGGCCACCTGCAGCAGGTCGTCTTTGGTGCCCAGCTCTTTCAGCACTTCATGGCAGGTTTCACGCATCACGGTGGCACGCGGATCGTAGTTTTTGTAAACACGATGGCCGAAGCCCATCAGGCGGAAAGAGTCATTCTTGTCTTTCGCACGACGAACAAATTCCGGAATGTGCTCAACGGAGCTGATCTCTTCCAGCATTTTCAGCGCCGCTTCGTTGGCGCCACCGTGTGCCGGTCCCCACAGGGAGGCGATGCCCGCAGCGATACAGGCGAACGGGTTAGCGCCGGAGGACCCTGCGGTACGTACCGTGGAGGTCGACGCGTTCTGCTCGTGATCGGCGTGCAGGATCAGAATACGATCCATCGCGCGCTCCAGCACCGGATTGACTTCATACTCTTCGCACGGTGTTGCAAACATCATGCGCAGGAAGTTGCCGGCGTAGGAGAGGTCGTTGCGCGGATAAACAAACGGCTGGCCGATTGAATACTTGTAACACATGGCTGCCATGGTTGGCATTTTGGACAGCAAACGGTAGGCGGCAATCTCGCGGTGACGCGGGTTATTCACGTCGAGGGAATCATGATAGAACGCCGCCAGCGCGCCGGTGATCCCGCACATCACCGCCATCGGGTGGGAATCGCGACGGAACGCGTGGAACAGACGGGTGATCTGCTCATGAATCATGGTGTGGCGGGTGACGGTAGTTTTGAATTCGTCATATTCGGCCTGAGTCGGCTTTTCGCCGTACAGCAGGATATAACAGACTTCAAGATAATTAGATTCGGTCGCTAACTGGTCGATCGGGAAGCCGCGGTGCAGCAGGATCCCCTCGTCACCATCGATAAACGTAATTTTAGATTCACAAGAAGCCGTTGATGTGAAACCTGGGTCAAAGGTAAATACGCCTTTTGAACCAAGACTACGAATATCAATAACATCCTGACCGAGCGTGCCTTTTAGCACATCCAGTTCAATAGCAGTGTCACCACCCAGGGTGATTTTTGCTTTAGCATCAGACATTTATGGTCTCCTTAGCGCCTTTATTGCTTAAGACTGCCGGGTGGTGGATTTGCTTTCGGCCCGCGCCTGCATACGTTACCAGTTTGTTATGTTGCACACAGCTCTGCGTCAGCGAAAAGGGCAGGGTACAGAGCAACGGCGCTTGATGGCACGTCCTTCAGGGCTGCGGTGAAACAACAGCAAATCAGCGTTTTAGCAGTCCGAATATTAAAACCTATATACCACTAATAACTGTCCTGATTACATCGGTCAATACTGACACACTGTTACATAACTTATTCTCAGGTGAAAGAGTGACCCCATAACTTTTGAGCATTATTGCATTTAACTGGTAATGGTTGTAACAAGAATGTTTAATATTTGTCAAATCAGGTGATTAAAAATTAAAAAAATGTTGGTATCGTGACCTTGATCACTGTTCCGGAGAAAACCCAACAAACTATATGTAGGTTAATTGTAATGATTTTGTGAACGGCCTATACTGCGGCCAGGTCTCCGGAACACCCTGCAATCCCGAGCCACCCAGCGTTGTTTAGTGATGTTTTAATGCCTGAAAAGACGTTTTAACATGACTTCTGGTTATAGAAAGGACGCTGTCTGACCCGCAAGCAGACCGGAGGAAGGAAACAATAAGAACAGCATGTGGGCGTTATTCATGGTAAGAA
>PPYE01597496.1_pt1 | contig 22926 bp, 21 predicted proteins | sample 1559881 | NCBI WGS metagenome assembly PPYE01 (sample SAMN08240022, study PRJNA423297) | Human gut metagenome, whole genome shotgun sequencing project.
GGTGGTTTTCCGTCTGCATCCAGAATCTGATGTCCATCTAAGTAGTTTACTAATAAGCATAAGGAAATTGCTCCGTTTACGTGGTTACCACCGTTCATTGCCTGGATAACTCCCTGCTCGATGTAATCGATCAGATCCGGTGCTACGTCTGTTCCGTAAAGGTCGAACTTATAAGAAGAATCTCCTGCTTTGATTGCTGCAACTGCTGATAAGTAGTCACCGCCTGAGCAGTATACTGCGTCTACATCCGGGTTTGCCATTACAAGGTCATTTGCTTTTGTTGTGGACTCGGATGGATCAGAACAGTGCATGGTCTGTAATACTTTTCCGCCTTTTGACTCAAATTCTTCTGTAAAACCTGCGATACGCTGATCATGGGAATAATCACCGATTGCTGCTCCAAGAACAACTGCTGTCTTATCTCCTGCCTCAATTGCCTGATCTGCAAGTGTTTTTCCCATCTCATACGGGCTTGCTGCGATTCCGCCGATAAATAACGGATCTGCTTTGATGCTGTCCCATACTTCCTGATCGGACGGGAAGTTTGTATCCAATGCATATGGTACTTTCTGTGCATCACATAATTCCTGTACGGAACCGAATACTGCGTCTACTACTGAGAACATCAGTACTGCGTCCGGTTTGGATGCTAACTGGCTCTGTAAGTCTGTTACGATCTTGTCTGCCGTAAACTGGTTATCTGCTACATCCACTTTTGCCCCTGCAACTGCTGCTGCTTTCTCATCTGCATGTACGATGATGTCAAGCGGATATGCACCTGTTCCCCAGATGTTTGCTGCGATGGTGTATCCATCACTGCTGCCCTCTGATTTTGCTGAGCTGTTTGACTCTGATTTTGCTGAGCTGTCACCCCCTGCTGCTGCTCCGTTGTTATCGGATGATGCATTTCCACATCCAGCAACCATAGCTGCCACCATTGCCCCAACAAGTAATAAACTAATCGCCTTCTTCTTCATTTTTCCTCTTCCTTTCTTTTTGTTTGGAAATTTTGTGGACCTTTGTCCTGATGTCTATATATAATGCAATTTGTATGCCAATTCTATTTTCTCTTTTTTGGCTATTTTTTACATATTTTTTTGCATTTTTGACTTTATTTTTGTCTAGTTGCTGTTGCGCCCGGACAACTGTTGTTTCCGTGGTGCAACTTGTCGATCTATTTTTCCCAAAAACAGCGAAAGACACCGGACAATCACTCATCCAGTGCCTTTTGCTAAATTGATATTTCTTCAAAATTCTCCTTAGCCTTTCGCTAATTCATAAATCGCCTGTATATCACTTTCTGTTGGAACCTCCACTGCATCTGTCCTGGCAATTCGAAATGCCACTCTGCGACTGTCAAAATTACGCAATCCGTATTCCCGAAGTGTTACTGACAGTCCACACTGACTGATAAAATCCTGAAAACGGGCAATTCCCTCCTGTGCTACCGTACTTGGTGAAACGTCCGGATTGGTCACATTCCATACCTGTTCTGCCCAGATCACGACTGCATCCAGATCTGTCCGAAGTAAATATTTGCACCACGCCAGCATCGTGACTGCCAGAGCTGCATTTTTCGGCACATGATATTCGTTAATCAATGCCTCCGATAATAATTCACACTCTGACCACTCATGCTTCTCCTTTTCCATGAGCACATGCGGTATAAAATCCGCATCTTTTTTGTCACTCTGCAACACAAATAAAATTTCTGCAACAATCGAACGCATTGTTTCACTGTCTTTTCTCCTGTTTTCCATACTCTGCCCCGGCTGGAAAAAATCAGAAAAAGCCTGCTCAAACGCCTGTAATGATTGTCCCAGTCGTTCATTTGCAATGCCATTCATAGTAAAATTCCTCCCTGCTATACATTTTTATTTACTATTTTAACACGCAAATCTCATGCCATTTTAGCACATTAAGGAGACAAATTATTTTTCTGAACAAAATTTTCAATAAGTCTGTTTTCTCTTAATGTTTGGCATGGTAAATCGGACATTCGCAATCCACTTTCGCTACTTGCAAAAATGGGAGTCTTCTCGACTGAGATAAACAAAAAAAGAGGAGAACGCATATCACGTTCTCCCCCTGGGCGTTTCATTTCTGTTTTATTTTTTTACTTTCCAGATATGTTTTGCCGGCTCGCCTTTTAAGTATGCCATGATATTCTCAGACATAATTCTTCCGGACCAGTTGTCTACATCTGTTGTTAATCCTGCATAATGAGGTGTACATGTTACATTTCTCATTTTCAGTAACGGATGGTTTGCCGGAACCGGCTCCTGCCAATATACATCAACAGCTGCGCCGCCGATTACTTTGTTCTCAAGAGCTTCTACAAAATCTTTCTGATCGATAACTGCTGCTCTGGCTGTGTTGATCACATAAGCAGTCGGTTTCATCTTGGAGAACCAGTCTTTGTTTACAATTGCTTTTGTGGACGGAAGTACCGGAAGGTGGATACTTACGATATCACTCTGGGAAAGCATTGTATCAAGATCTACATACTCAGCGCCTGTAGCCTCTACTGCCTCTTTTGGCATATATGGATCGTATGCAAGGATTTCCATACCGAAAGCCATTGCACGTTTTGCAACTTCACGACCGATAGCACCATAACCTGCGATACCAAGTTTTTTACCATATAACTCAAATCCGATACCGTAATCTGTGTAAGGATGATTCTCGTCAAGCGGTCCCCATGTAACGTTTTTCTCTTCCGGAACGTTGTAGATATCATCTACCGGTGCACCAAGATGCTCACCTTTCTGCAGACCTACGCAGCTTAATGCAAGGTTACGTGTAGAAGCGATCATTAGACCAATACAGAACTCTGCTACTGCTACCGCATTTCTACCCGGTGTGTATGCAAGATCCAGACCAGCTTTTACGATGGCATCATGATCCACCGTAACCGGTGTTCCTTTTGCAACACCGATGAATTTCATGCCTGCGTCAACCCATGCATTGATGGTATCTGTACCTGCATATTCATCACCAAGAACGATGAGCTCGTTGCCCATGCACTCTTCTTTTGTCATTTCTTCTGTCACATTTCCTTTTCCGTGTTTTAACTCACCACAGATTGTAATATCACAATATTCTTTGATTGCCTCCAGTTCTTTCTCAGGAATCGGAGTACATAAAGCCATTTTTTTCTTTGCCATGTCGTTTTTCTCCCAAAATCAATCAATTATTTTCATTGTTTTTATTGTCAGGAAAATGTGCTTCATGACTTTTTATCATCAAAAATTCATCAGGCACATTTTTCCTGTTTGCGCCACGTTAAAGAATACTTTCCTCTCGTGCGTGTGTGCATATATGGCGATATTTATACTGCCTGATCAGCTGCGATTAATGCTTTCATAGCTTTGTCAGCTTCTTCCGGCATTGGCTCATATGTTCCAAGTACTTTTGCAAGATATGTTGTCTGAGCCATTTCCTCTGTGTAGATTGTTGCATGCATAGCTGCTTTCATATCTTTACCACATGTGAACATACCATGGTTTTTGATCAGACAAGCACGGCCTTTCTCGCCCAAAGCATCTACTACTTTATCAGCTACATCGTTAGAACCAGGCATTGTGAAGGATACGATTCCAACCGGTGTGAACTCGCACTGTGGCGGTGTGATCGGTTTTAATTCCGGATTCTCACCCATAGCCATGATGGTTGCATACATACTGTGTGTATGAACAGTAGCTTTTACATCTGGTCTGGCACGCATAACTGCTGTATGCATCGGAACCTCTGATGACGGTTTGTATGGTCCATCGATCCATTTTCCGTTTAAGTCAACGATTGCGATATCTTCCGGTTTCATTCCTGTATAAGAAATTCCACTTGGTGTGATTGCGATTACATCATCCTCGTCATCTCTCATAGCGATGTTTCCGGATGTACCATGGATCAGTCCCTGATCTACTGCCTCTAAAATTGCCTCTAAAACTGTTTTTCTGATTTTTTCGTATTTCATTTTGAATACCTTCCTTTCAATCTGAGATGTTTATATGAAATGGTTGCCCCATTTTGTTAACTGTTTTCTTATGCGCTTTCACGCAAATTTTAATACTGTTCAAGAATGCATTTCTTAGTATGCTTTCTCTAAGATTGCCAGAACGTCTTCTTTTGTAATACCCTGACGTGGGTTGAAGTTCAGTACCGGCTCTTTTAATACGTCATCAGCAAGCATATCGAAATCTTCTTTCTTGATACCCTGCTCGGACAGACGTTTGATGCCAAGTTCTTTTGTCAGTGCTTCCAGCTCTTTTGCAAGTGCATACTGATCTTCTTCGATGTTGCCTGTCAGCGGAAGATTGATTGCTTTTGCAAGATCTACCATTTTCTCCGGGCAGCTCGGTGCATTGTATGCGATAACATACGGAAGTACGGTTGCGTTTGCCATACCATGTGCAAGGTGGAAATGTGCACTCAATGTATGAGCGATTCCGTGTACCAGACCAAGGTTTGCATTGGAGAAGCCAAAACCTGTGATGATACATCCAAGCATCATGTTCTCTCTTGCTTCCATATCGTTTCCGTCTGCAACTGCCTTCGGCAGGTTCTCACGGAAGATCTGTAAACCTTTGATGGAGTTGTACTCTGTCAGCGGAGTTGCCATATTGGAAATGTAGCTCTCTACTGCATGCGTGATGGCATCCATACCAGTTGCTGCTGTAACAGATTTCGGCATTGTTCTTGTGAACTCCGGATCTGCGATAACATGGCTTGGAACCAGTTTGTTATCGATGACAACGTATTTGCATACTGCAACAGTATCTGTCAGTGCGGTAACGTTTGTGATCTCACTGGATGTTCCTGCTGTAGTCGGGATTGCGATCAGCGGGTGAACTTTATTTTTTACCAGTCCGATTCCGCCATACTGACCGATCGGTCCCGGATTTGTCATTAATACGTTTACTGCTTTTGCAAGGTCGATGCTGCTTCCGCCGCCGACTGCTACAAAACCGTCGATTTTTTTCTCCTGAGCGATAGCTGCTGCTTCCTCAACCAGCTCGTTGGATGGGTTTGGTAAAACTTTATCAAAAATTGTGATTTCTACATCTGCTTTCTCTACCTGAGCAACTACTTTCTCAGCGATTCCGGCTACTTTTACGCCTTCATCGTAGATGATCATCACATTCTTTACACCTTCGCCGGCAAGAATGTTTGGCAGTTCCTGAACTGCATCTTTTCCAAATGTCAGATCGTTATGTACAAAAAAATTATATGCCATTGGATTGTCCTCCTTTATATTTCAAGTTGAACGCATGTGAGACTTGGTGCGTGATTCTGGTCAGTGTAAGCTGACATATTCTTCTCAGAATCACTGCATATTCTCGCGGAGCGTTTATCTCAGTCGGAGATTAATCTTAGACTGAGATGAATTTGTTTATTATTACCTGAATGTTTTATATCCCCCATGAGGGGATATTCATTTCTTATACGTTTCTTGCTGCCCAGTATGCTGCATTCATTGCCTGATAGATCTGTGCCACATTGTTGCAGTCACCTATGATGTAGGATTCGTCAACCAGATCACAGAACTCGTCAACAGTTGCATACGGTGCGCGGAAACCAACTGCACAGACAACACTGTCTGCTTCTACCAGAAATTCGCCATCTGCATTCTCACAGACAACACCTTCCGGACGGATCTCTTTTACTTTTGTATCTGTATAGAGAGCAGCGCTTTCTTTTACATGTGGCATTAATCCACCACGGTAGAAAGAATTTACTTCCTCTGCTACTTCATGTTTCATCTCAATGATGGAACATTTTTTTCCTTCATGCGCGAAGGAAACGGCTGCTTCTGCTCCTACCAGTCCACCACCGATGATCGCTACGCGCTCACCAAGTTTATCAGGATGAAGCTCTGCATCGATCGCCATGATCACATTTGGCAGATCCATTCCTTTGATCGGTGGAACCAGTTCGTTGGAACCGATCGCAACAAACAGCGCATCCGGATCAAACTCACGGATATAATCTGCTGTTACTTCTGTATTCAGTACAACATTCACGCCGGAAGCCTCCACACGCCGGATCAGTACGTTACATAATTTCAGGATATCTTCTTTGAAATACGGTGCTCCTGCCGGATACAAGTTGCCGCCAAGCTTGTCTGCTTTTTCTGCCAGAGTTACTTCATGTCCTCTGGCTGCTGCGGTAATCGCTGCTTCCATACCTGCCGGACCACCACCGGCTACCAGCACACGTTTCTTTTCTGTCGGTGCTTTCTCCGGATCTGTCTTGCAGAATAACTGCTGTCCCTGTGTCGGGTTTACCGTACATTTTACGGTCTCGCTCTTTCCTGTCTCACCAAAACACTCATAACATCTCAGACAAGGGTTGATGTCATTGGCTCTGCCTTCCAGAGCTTTCTTTGGCAGGTACGGATCTGCTACCAGACCACGCGCGATCTCTACCAGATCTGCCTGACCGCTGGCGATGATCTCTTCCATCTGTGCCGGATCATTTAAGGAACCTACACAAGCTACCGGTTTGCTGACATGCTTTTTGATCTCTGCTGCCAGGTAAACGTTTACGCCACGCGGGAAGAAAGAAGATGGATGTGTTCTGCAGAACATTGCCGGATCTTCGTGATTTCCACAGGAAATATTGAACAGGTCTACTTTATCTTCAATTAATTTTGCAACTTCAATGCAATCCTGCTGGTTCAGACCATTGTCTGCCATATCATCACCGGATAAACGACATTCGATCGGGAATCTCGGTCCAACAGCCTCACGGACAGCATCTAATACCATCATCAGGAATCGTGCTCTGTTTTCCAGGGAACCGCCAAACTCGTCTTTTCTCTGGTTGATGACCGGAGAAAGGAACTGTGAGAACAGCCAGCCATGGGCTGCATGTACCATTACCATGTCATAACCACAGTCTTTGCAAAGTTTTGCTGCTTTTTTATAAGAATCAACGATCTCATAGATCAGTGATTTCGGCATTTCTTTTACTGGTCCTGCCGGCATCATCATATCGCTCGGTCCATATGCAATCTCACAACATCCGATGTCTCCACCGACACTTGCCAGTCCACCGTACATTCCGCCGTGGGAAAGCTGGATATTGGCATATCCGCCTGCGTTGTGGATCGCTGTGGTGCTTTCTTTCATCATCTGTTTTACACCAAAGGAATCCAACTGTAGTTGTTTATTGTGAGATTTACCTGTCTTGGAGTGCGGAATCGCCTCTCCATAGGTAACTACCGCTGCGCCACCCAGTGCTTTTTCCTCCAGATATGCATTCATTTCCGGAGTGAAATGACCATCTGTTGTGATCATGCTCGGGCTTGTCGGTGCTGCGATAATTCTGTTTTTTAAACGAAGGTTACCAATGCGGATTGGAGCGAAAAGATGCGGATATAACTGCTTGCCGCAATACTTTTCTCTGCCCATTTTTATGCCTCCTCGTCCGGATTCATTCCGTTCGGGAATAATACAACTTTGATTGCCTCTGTACGTGTCAGCTCAATACCTTTTGTAATATCTTCCAGCGGTAATCTGTGTGTAACGAATTTGGATGCATCAAATTCCGGTGAGATTGCAAGCTCAAATGCTTTTTTGGACTGCATGTAAGAAGCACCGAAATGTCCTTTGATCCAGATATTGTTGTAATGAATCAGGTTTGTATCAAGCTCTGTCATAGCTCCTTTCGGAACGCCACCGAAGAATACTACCAGACCACCTTTTTTCACCATCTCAAGTGCCGGCTGCTGTGTTGCTGTGGATGGGTTAGCAGAAATAACTTTGTCTGCGCCTTTTCCGTTTGTCAGTTCTTTAACTGCTGCTACCGGATCCTGATCTTTACTGTTGATAATGTAATCAGCGCCAAACTGTTTTACCTGATCCAGACGCATCTGGTTGATGTCGATCATGATAACTGTTTTAGCACCACGTAATTTTGCAAGTTTTGTCATGAAGCATCCGATCGGACCTGCACCGATGATAACAACTACATCATTGTAACCAACACCGATGTTGTCTTCGCATGCATATACAGATGTCAGCGGCTCACCAAGGCTTGCTGCCTCATATTTGATTCCTTCCGGAATACGGTAGATTCCGCCGTATTTGATCTTCTCTCCACCTACTGCAATGTACTGTGCGAATCCGCCTGTTCCTGCAAGTTTTGCTACATGCTCGTTCTCGCAGTTCTCGCTGTGACCGCTGATGCAGTTATCACATTCCATACAGTAAGTTCCTGGGAATAAGTATAAACGATCGCCTACTTTATATTTTGTTGTCTCCGGTCCAACCTCGTCTACAACACCTACGATCTCATGTCCGTAAATAAAAGGATAATTTCCTTTTCTGGAATCTGAAGTAAGGTTTCTGATATCAGATCCACATAAACCAACTGCCATGATCTTTAAAATAAGACCGTCCTGAGGACAAACCGGTTTTTCTGTATCTTCATATCTGATATCATTTGGTCCATACATTACTGCTGCCTTCATTGTTGCCATAACAATTATCTCCTTCCATTTTTCAACTTGTTTTTCGCCTTTGTGCTTTGTTCTGGCTCTAGTATATGAAATCTAGCAAAAAGCGGCAAACACGATATTGCCGTTAGATAACGGAAATATATAAATTGCAACTTTTTGTGCCGTTTGCTACAGTGGTTATAACATCAGAGTGTCAAGAGGAACTACTACTGACTATGAATACTTGAACTTTTTCAATATGAGATACTCCCCCCTTTTGACACTCAGATTACCCTATAGAAATGATCCTGTTTAAAAAACTTTCCTATAAGGTTTACATCATATAAATAATAAGTATTAAAGGTATTTACTAAGGCTCATATTTAAGGAGGATTCTGATATGGCAGAAAACTATTTACTTGGTATGGATATGGGAACCACAAATATTAAGGCGAACATTATGGATACCAAAGGAAATGTCATTGCAACAGCTTCCCGTCCAAGCCACCTGATCTTTCCGGCAGCAAACCAGATCGAACAGGATGCAAATGAATGGTGGGACAATGCAAAAGCTGTTTTTAAAGAAATAACAACAACCGCTGGCAAAGAGATCGTGGAAAATATCCGCGGTATCAGCATCAGCTCTCACGTAATTTCCTTACTTCCTGTAGATAAAGAAGGAAATCCGGTAAGAAACGCTATGATCTGGATGGATACCCGTTCAGACGTGGAATTAAACTACATTACAGATACCCTTGGTTTTGACCATTTCGTATCCATCGTTGGCGGACAGCCAAGTACTGCATTCTTACCGGGAAAACTGCTCTGGTTCAAAAAACACGAACCGGAAGCATTTGCAAAAACAGAAAAACTGTTACAGGCAAACGGTTTTATCAACTATAAGCTGACCGGTGAGATGACCATCGACCTTGACTGCGCTTCCAGATGTCAGTGTCTGGATATCAATTCTTTAACATGGTCTGATGAGATCGCCAAAGTACTGGATGTCGATTTTAATGCATTACTTCCACAGCCGTCCAAGATCACAGATATCATCGGTACAGTTACCGAAGAAGCTGCTGCTGAAACCGGACTGATAAGCGGTATTCCTGTAGTTGCAGGATGCAGCGATGCAATGGCTTCCATGTATGCAACCGGACTGAGCCAGCTTGGTGAAGCAGGTGAGTCCTCCGGAACAACTTCTCTCGTATTTGTCGGATCTCCGGTTCAGAGCCGTTCCGATGTTCCGGTTGTCACAAAACCATGTGCCATTGACGGCATGCCATATATTTTTGACGGACCGATCAACGCTTCCGGCGCTTCCATCAAATGGTATCTGGATACCTTCGGACAGGCTGATAAAGAAGAAGCGGAAGAACTTGGCATTAACGTGTATGAATATCTGAACCGTGAAGCATTAGAAGTAGCTCCGGGTTCCGATGGATTACTCTTTTTCCCATATATGCTCGGTGAACGTGCACCACTCTGGAATTCCTATTCAAGAGGTATGTTCATCGGAATGTCTCTGAACACAGAGCGCAAACATTTCGTCCGTTCCGTATTTGAGGGAACTGCATTTGCACTCAGACATGTTATGGAGACCATCAAAGAAGCCGGCGGACAGGCGGAATGCTTACGCATCACAGGCGGCGGTTCCAAAAGCCGTACCTGGTCACAGATCAAAGCATCTATGCTTCATATGCCGATCTATATTCTGGATGAGCGCTCCGGCGATGTGCCATTCGGTGATGTCCTGATCGCAGGTACTGCCGTTGGTGTATTCTCCGATTTGACTCAGACGATCAAGGAACTGATTCCGGTCAAAGAAGTTATCGAACCAGTTCCGGAATGGGAAGCAGTTTATGACAAACTCTACCCGTATTACTTAGATATGTATCAGCATCTGGATGCGGATTTACGCAGTTTCCGTACCACTGTTGACAACATATAGATCAAGGCAGGAATTTCAGGCAGCCTCAAGCCGAAATAATCCTGCTCTATAACTCCTATACCCTCCTCATGTATAGTAACGTTATAAAAAAGCAACAGAAAAAGAACCGTGTGGCAACCCTCCGCACGGTTCTTTTTTCAGCATAATTTCATAAACTTTATTTTATCTGTTATTTATTACGGAACTCTGTATACAGGATTGGCATAAGATCTCTCAGATTGTTCATCTCTTTGCTGTTGTGCTCTAGCAGTCCCATAAGCAGATCTTTCTCCGGCATTGGACGCTCACCCATTACATTGACCAGTTTTCCGCCCATTGCCTGAAAACCGATCCAGAAATGACTTCGCATAATGATTCCATCCGGCGCATCATAAACAAAATGCATTACGACTGCCGGAACCGGGTGTTCTTCCAGATCTGTGCTGAACAGTTTCTGCCTTGCACTGGCACCGTCCACCATAAGGATACCTGCCTCTTTGCAGATCTCCTCGTCCAGACCGATGGCTTCCGGGTGATCTGCCAGCGGATCTGTCAGTGTCAGATCTAACATATAATCTCCGATATTTTCAGTACTCCACATGAAATCACTGCAATGATGGGAATCCGGACACCAGCATTTATAACGCATTTCGCTTTCCTCCGGAATCTCATTCCACCAGTATAACCAGTGTCTGTACATCTCCACTGTGACTCCCGGCATATCATGACGGTTCGTGACATAAGCACCACCGCCCGGCAGATAACACCATCCACATTCTTCTTCCGGAAGGATATGTACTGTTTTTTCACGGATATTATCCGGTGTCATCGCATATTTCGGATCCATCGGCTCACCGCTTGCCAGTACTTTTTTCGTTCTGTCACTGATATCCGGCTGTGGTTTGTAAAACAGTTTCGCATATGGTCTCTGTTTTTCTTCTTCTGTCAGATCACGCGGTTTCATTGCTTTAATATATTTTGCATCCATAATTGCCCCTCTCCTTTTTACTTAATCCTTTTCGTTTACACAGTTCCCAATTCATTTTTTATCCATATTTTCCAGAGATTCCTTTTCGATCACCGAATCCAGTAATTGTATATTTCCTGCCAGTTCAAATGCCAGATGATAGAACCATCCAAGCTGCGTCCGATCCTCCGGGCGAAGCGCCATAAACATAATTGCACGGATATTACGGGCATGTTTCCAGGAAATCGCACGCTCCAGTTTTACCAGACTGACTACTGTATCTGTAATATAGGCATCTTCCTGATACATAAACACAAATCCATTTGGTAAAATCGCCAGATAGTCATTTTCCAGATCAACTGCCACTTTTTCTACCATGTATTTTTTTACATAAAAACGATCCTGAATGGCAGCGATAACGCTGGACAGGCTATCCTTATTTTTCATTTTATAAATCATATCCGGTCGGATATAATCCTGAATCGCACGTTTTTTCTCCGGATATAACAATTTGCATTTGATATCTGTCAGACAGTGCTCCAGCCGCGCCTGATCCTCCTCATCCAACAGCGGGGATACCGTCAGCATCGGCGCATGAAACAGACGCCGGAAGTCCTTCATCCGAACTGTCGTGATGATCAGCATAGGCTTATCCTGATTTGCCCTTTCCTTGCCGTGAACCGGATACGGTCCGTACAGATCTAAAATGTCACCGTAAAATTTCTGCAGCTGTTCCATCAGAAAGTGTGTAACGCTTCCATTGAAATGGCTGATCACTACGGTGGACAGCCCTTTGCCGCGGATCTTCTGATACAGTGTACGCTGTGCGGAAATCAGAAACGGAAGCAGATAATCTTCCTCATCTTTTCCTAAAAGCACCTCACACTCCTGTCCCAGACAGTTCTTTAAGAAGTGGCAGATATCCCCCAACAGGGGATAACGGTTCCGCAGTTCATCGCCAAAGACATGATGCTGAATCTGCGGCGCGATAATACCGTTTTTCAAGGTCTGTACATGCACACACAGATCGGCAAACAATCGGTCGTCTGTGGTAAAATCCAATCCATACACCGCTTTTACCTGTTGCAGCATCTCTCTAACGATCTTATGACAGACCGGGCTCGTGTATCCAAGCACCGCTGCCTTGGTCATATTTCGTGTATTTAAAATCTGAATCTGATAAAAAATATCCGAAAGCCACAGATATTCGTTCTGCTGCAGTTCAATCTGCCACAGTTCCTTTAACGCATCCAGCACGTAGCGGACGACTGCCGCAATCCCCTGAGACTCGCCTTTTTTCTCAAATGCTTCAATCGTATTGCCGCTATTTACCCGAAACTGCATGACCGCAATTGCCAGAACCATATAAATCAGTCCGAAATCATCCAGATCGGTCTGACAGCGGTAAAGCTCATCCTTGAACACATCCTGAATTTCTTCCAGACGTTCTCTGCCAAATTCATCCTGCTTTAACACGATTCCGTCTCTGGAATCATAATCCCAGTTTTCCGCATACAGACGGATCAGAAGTGCCCGCCGCTTGATTTCATCCTTCTCAAACTTGATATAATTTCCCTGACGCTGGATCTGCAGATACGGATAACGCACAGATACGCGCTGCCGCATGGCGCGGATATCGCTCTCTAAAGTTGTCCGGCTGACGAACATTTCATCCTCCAGGTTGCCAAGCTCATACCAGTCATTTTCCCGGATGAGCCGCAGCATCATCGTTCGGATACGGTCTTCCTTCGTCTCATAGTTTGCTTTTTCCGAAAAAAGCTGCAGATATACCTCACGGTTGTTGACAGATATCGTGTAGCCTTTTCCATACTGGGGAAGAATCTGTATTTCATACTGTTTTAATTTGCTGTTGATCTCGCGGATATCGTTTCGGACGGTTCGTTCCGACACGCCAAGCTTTGCTGCCAGCTCTTTGCCTGTCTCTACATTGTGTCTTGCGTTTAAAATCGATAACAACTTCTTCTGTCTGGCATTTAATGTCAAATCTGTCATTTTATGCACCTCTCATCTTTCGTTCTGTCGATATCTTATAAACACAATTCAATCAGATTTTTCACGTCCTGTCTATAGAGTTTTTGAAATCCGCCGCCAATAAACTGCGTTTCACCCTGCAGTACTTTGTCTGTTACCCGGTCGGTATCCACATTAATAAATCCAGCTTCCTTCAGCGTTGTTGCCAGTCCGCAGCTACTGATAAAACGGTAAAAGCGCTTCACACCGTCCCAGAGCAGCGCCTCATCATCCCCGCCTTCGGCGTGCCATACATGGGAAAAGAATTTTTTCATAAATTCCGGTTCCCGCGAACTCATCATACAGCACCACGCCGGCATCAGGATTGCAAGTGCCTCTCCGTGGGACAGTCCAAACAGTTCCGTAAAAATATGGGAAACCGCATGACAGGCATAATCCCCTTCAAAACCAATCATATTGCTGTGTGCCATGGTCGCTGTCCACATCAGTTCGCTGCGCCCTTCCTTGGAAGCCGGATCTGCCAGAACAACCGGCAGTTCTTCGATCACTGTCTGCATGATGGATTCGCACAGATGATCCCGCAATACCCCTTCCTGTGACCGCACAATATACCGCTCAAATGCATGTGCAAATATATCCAAAGAGCCTGCCGCCGTCTGGCGTGCAGGCACTGTGTAGGTCAATTCAGGATTCATGAGTGCAAATTTCGGGCAAACCCGTGCGTCCGTCAATGCACATTTTCTATTTTGTTCTTCATTCCAGATAACAGAGACTCCGTTTGCTTCGCTGGCAGTTGCCGCCATCGTCAGTACAACGCCGATGGGCAGCACTTCTGTTGCTTTTGCTTTCTGTTCATACAGATCCCAGACATCTCCGGGATAGTAGCTTCCAAGGCTGATTGCCTTTGCTGTATCTATAACACTCCCCCCGCCAACGGCAAGCAACAGGTCTATTTCATTGTTCCGCACCAGGTCTATTCCCTCATCAACTTTTATAAGACGCGGATTTTCGGCAATGCCGCCAAAGGGAAGGCTTATCACTCCATACTCCTTTAGTTTTGCGGCAAGCCGGTCATACAGACCATTGTTTCGGATACGTTCGCTTCCGTAAATGATCATCGCACGATGTCCGTATTTCTGTGACAGAGCTCCGATTTTTTCTTCTGCATCCGCTCCGAAAATGATCTGCGTTGGAAAAGAAAATTCAAAATCTTTCACGCAATCCTCCATTGCTCTTTTATGTAATTTCGGAATCTTTTAAACGATGAATTCCGAGAGTACATTTTTTCTAAGTCATTGAATTTACAGGAATAATTTTAATATTATCTACTATTCACACATTTCAATGACAACGGTTGTTCCCATTCCACCGCCGGCGCAAAGTGTTGCAACACCGTAACGCTGTTTGCGGCGTTTCAGCTCGTACATCAGTGTGATGACGATTCTGGAACCGGTTGCTCCTACCGGATGTCCAAGAGAAATTCCACCACCGTTTACATTCAGTTTCTCATCCGGAACACCGAGTTCTTTCTGGCAGGCCAGACACTGAGAAGAAAATGCCTCATTGATCTCAAACAGATCGATATCATCTACGGTCAGACCAGCTTTCTCCAGTGCTTTCTTTGTGGAGCTGATCGGTCCGATTCCCATTAATTCAGGCTCTACACCTGTTGTAGCTACGCTGACAACCTTTGCCATGATCGGGCAGCCAAGTTCTTTTGCTTTTTCTTCAGACATCAGGATGACACCGGAAGAAGCATCATTCATACCGGAAGCATTTCCTGCTGTTACTTTTCCGCCTTCTTTAAATGCAGGTTTCAGTTTCTGAAGTCCCTCTAACGTGGCGTTACGTTTCGGATACTCATCTACGGTATAAACAGTCTCGCTCTTTCTGGATTTTACAGTAACCGGAATGATTTCTTCCTCAAAACGTCCTGCATCGATGGCTGCTACTGCACGCTGCTGAGAACGGAGAGAATATGCATCCATCTGCTCTCTTGTGATGTCGTATTTGTCAGCTACGTTCTCTGCTGTGATACCCATAGCCGGTCCAACACCCAGATTTGTCAGGGAATCCCACATGGAATCACGCATCTCCATATGACCGTATTTCTGTCCGTAACGGGCATTGAATACCATATGTGGTGCGGTACTCATGCTGTCAGAACCTCCTGCCATGATACACTCTGCTTCTCCGGCACGGATCTGATAAAATCCCATCTGGATAGCAGACATGGATGAGGTACAGTTTCTATGGATGGTAATACCCGGTACAGTTACAGGCAGACCTGCTTTTACTGCTGCTACACGGGCAAGGTTATTTTCTTTGTAAGTTCTCTGGTAGTTGCATCCCCAGATGACATCGTCAATGATCACCGGATCAATGCCTGCTCTTTTTATCAGATTCTGCATAACCGGAATGGTTAATTCTACCGGTGCAAGTGTCTTAAACTGACCACCGATGGTACCGATCGGGGTACGGCATCCTGCTACGATTACTACGTCTCTCATTTAACTTCCTCCTATAAACGGCCAAGAACGCGGGCAACTTTGATCAGTCCCTCTGTCAGTTCTTTGTTTGCTTTTTCTACATCTTCTTTGGACCATGTTTCAAGTCCCTGTCCGGTCTTGAAGCCAAGGTTGCCTTTTGCAATATTGTCTGTCAGAAGTTTGGACGGTTCTGTACTGTTGCACAAATGCGGGAACAGATAGCTGTGGATGTTGTAAGTCAGATCCAGTCCACCCATATCCATAACTTCTACCGGTGCGCAGATGCCAAGACGCATACCGAAGCCATATTTGATTGCATCATCAACATCTGCCGGATCAGCGATATCCTGCTCAATGATATTTAATGCTTCTCTGAATAATGCATGCTGCATACGGTTTGCAAGGAATCCCGGAACATCTTTCTTTACGATAACCGGACGTTTTCCTGCTTCTTTTAACAGATCGTAAGTAGCCTGTACCGTCTCATCAGATACATATTTTGTCTTGATAACCTCTACTAACGGAACAAGGTAAGCCGGATTCCAGTAGTGAGTACCAATGATACGCTCTTTGTGTACGGATTTCTCTGCAATCTCTGTGATACTGATCGCGGATGTATTTGTTGCAAGAATTGTTGAAACCGGGAAAATCGCATCCATTTTTGCAAAATAATCCTGTTTGATCTCCAGTTTCTCAATAATTCCCTCGAATACGATATCTGCAAAATCTGCCACTTCTTCGATGGTGTCTACAAAGCTGATTCTTGCAGCTGCATCGTCAGCTTCCTGCTGTGTCATTACATCATTCTCAACTAATACGCTCAAGTTGCTTCTTACAACTGCGGCTGCATCACAGCGGATCTTATCATCATATACATAAATTACTTTTACCTGATGTCCCTTTGTTGCGAAAAGTTGGGCAATTCCCAGTCCCATTTTACCTGCACCAAGGACAGCAATATTCTTTTTACTCATAGTTTCCCCTTTTTTTGCTCAAAAATGGAGCCGGACATCCCATGCGGTATCTCCGTCCAGAGCCATTATTTAGTTTTTACTGCTCTGAACAGTTACCATATTCTGATGTCTGGCTCCTTATTCATTTATTTACTTGTTCTGTTCAGGAATCTGTAACCCAGCTCTGAACAGTTATGTTTGCGGTATGTTAATCGTTAAATCGTATCCTTAACTCTTAGTATACGCCGTACGGATACTCTTTGTCCGGTACACTTCTGTCGATTCTGTTAGATGGAACAAATGCAACGGCACGAACGATTGTACCATCACCCATGTACCAGCGAAGCGGGAATGCACAGAATAAGAATCTCTGGTTTGTTACTTTATCCAGATCTCCGCCAAGGTTCTCGATACCCATTACATTGTTTGCCATTAAGATATCATGACATGGCTCCCACTCCGGAAAATCGTCTTTTGCCGGATGTCCGAACTGTTCTTCGTATTCTTCACAGATACGCGGAACGTATGGACCAGGGCCGTGATCTGCTGCATATGTATAAAGGATGTGGTCGATTGCCTGCATATCGAAGCCAACACCTCTTACGTGATGCTCAACGAACCATTTTGCACCATCGATAGAAAGTCCCGGGCTGTATGCGAAATAATCATCATTCTCACCCCAACGTCTGTGTGTACCTGTATTTAACAGAACCCAGTCACCTTCTTTGATTCCGCCAGGAACTTTTTTCGCAGCGTTCTCAATATCTTCTACCGTGATCAGCTCCCATTTTCCTTTCGGGATATCAAGACAAACAGCTTCACCAAAGTAGTTCTGGATCGGGAGTTCATGTGTATATGGGCTCTCCGGAATAACATGAGCCGGTGAATCTGCATGTGTAGAGTTGTGCATATGGAATGAGTTGAAAGTCTGAAGCAGTCTGTAATGCATCGGCATATGCTGTACTCTGTCGATATGGAAGTCACCGTTGGATGGCCAAAGTGGATTTCCTCTACCAAATGGGTTGGACAGATCGATCAGCTCGAAAGAGCCATCTTTGAACATATCAAAGATATTTCCGTCGTAAGGTTTTTTCCAGTCATTTGTGTGCGCGTAGTTTTCTTCACGTGTGTGTCTTACAGCGATTTCTGACATTATAATTTCTCCTTTTCTTATATAAATAATTTTTTATTATTGTTTTTGGTTACGCTTTTATATAGTGCAAAAACCGTGCCAATTTTGTTTTTACAAAAATGCACGGTTTTTCGGGGTTTTTTGTTGTTGCAAAACTGATACTGTTTCAGATTCACAACGCTTCGCTTTTTTTTGTTGCAGAATGGAAAAATTTTGAACCTTTTTATCTATCGTATTATCGCATCGCCGCGATACGAAACATCGGTGTCGATGCAAAATTTACTTTTTCGTCTTCCGTCCAGAGATGCTTCCAGATGTCGGTATCAATATCTATGTCTGAAAAACCGATGTGCTGTAAGACTTCTCTGTCCCATTCCGGGCGAAGCTTGCGGCTCAATGGAACGTTTTTCGCAATTTCTTCCATGGCATCAATATCGGTATTGATATATTCGTCCCGCACCTGATTTGCTTCTGTGGCTGCACGGTCGGCTTCATAACCTTTTCGCATTTCTTCGTCATACAGATAGCGATACCAGTTCGCGTCAAAATTCAGCATGATTCCCTTTGGTCTTAATACCCGATACCACTCTGCATAAGCAGTTTCCGGTTCTTCTAATACCCATGTCAGATTTCTGCTGAGTACCAGATCAAAACTTTCGTCCGCAAATTCAAGTTTCTGTGCATCCATCAGCTTCCATGTGATCTGCGCTGCCAGTGCTCCGGCATTTGCCTGCGCTTCTGCCAGCATTTCTGCGGTACAGTCTATTGCCGTTACCTGATAGCCCTCCTGCGCCAGCAGGATAGCAAAAAAACCGGGACCGGTTCCGATATCCAGAATCCGGATTTCCGATTTTTCTTTTTTCGGTAATTGTTTTTTTATCTCTGTGATCCAGTCCTGCCACTTATCGCCTGCCAGTTCTTCCCGGTTGTATTCGGAATAACCTTCGGCGCGGTTCCCCCAGTAGCTGACGATCTTTTCTCCCAGTTCTTTCATAATAGTACCCCTAAATTCAGTACAATGTTTCTTAAATAAGTGCCGCATATAACTTGTCTGTTTTCTATATGGTACTTATTTAGAAATCGTTGTACTAGTTTTTTGTCGCTGCAATACAGAATAACGGTGTCGGATTATAAAATTCATCTTTTTCGATATAAATCCGTTTGCTGATGCCAAGGTCTAATTTGATCTGTTCAAATCCTGCCTCACCCAATGCGGTAACATCCCATGCCGGGCGCACATGATAGCTGATCTCCAGCTGATCTTTGATTGCCTCGCACTCCTGCATCAGATCTCCGGCAATCTGTTTGTGTGCATGGTTTTCCGGAAGTTTTTCGCCTTTTCCTGTAAAATCTGCTTTTCCGTAATTGCCGTCAAAATTCAAAAGTAATCCACCGGGTTTTAATACACGCTGCCATTCCCGGTATGCTTCCTGCGGATGCGGTAAGGTCCAGGTCAGATTTCTGGAAATAACCATGTCGAAACTTTCATCTGCAAATAATAATTTTTCTGCGTCCATGACACGAAACTGTGCCGGGCTGTGTAATGTCTGTCCGATTTCTTTTGCTTCCTGAATCATGGAAGGAGTCAGATCAATCCCGGTAACACGATGTCCCAGACTGCTGAGCAGAAATGCGAAAAATCCGGTTCCGGTTCCGATATCCAGAATCCGAAGCTGTCCCCCGGCCGGAATATGCTTTGCAATTTCCCGCAGCCAGCGATCTGCCATCACACTGTTTAATTCTCTGACGCGCAGTTCTGCAAAGGAATGGCTTCTCTGTGTCCAGTAATTTTTGATCCTCATTTTCGGATCCAGATATACAATCCCCTGTTCTGCGTATTGCTGTTCTGCTGCGTTGCTCATATCCCGTCTCCTTTCATTTTGCCGCTCTCATATTCATTAAGTACATTTTATACAGGAAAAGGGTGGCTTCACAAGCCACCCAGGGGGATATTATTTTCTTCAACTCTGCAACAAAAACCATAATCTGCTTCTTTCCTCAGGGCGAATCACCTTACTGACCAAGCATTGCTGCCTCAATCAACATTTTTGTATAGCCGTTTTCCGGCGCATTAATCACGCGTTCAGTTCTTCCCTGTTCCACAATATTTCCCTGATACATAACGATAACGCGGTCGCACAAATGCTGCACCAATGCCAGATCATGACTGATGAGAAGAATCGACAGATCCATTTCTTTCTGCAATCGTTTCAATAACTCTATGATCTGCATCTGTACCGTCACATCCAACGCACTGGTTGCCTCATCGCAGATCAGGATTTTCGGATTTACTGCCAAAGCACGGGCAATTGCCGCCCTCTGACACTGACCGCCACTGACCTGATTTGGGTAGCGGTCTGCGATCTCTGTTGGAAGCTCCACCTGCTGCAACAATTGTTCCAGACGATTCTGTGCTTCTTTTTTGCCGATACCATGATTGCGCATGCTTTCCATGATACTGTCCCCTATTTTTTTTCTGGGATCAAAAGAATCCTGCGGCACCTGAAATACCATCTGAATTTCCGTATAAAATTCTTTTAGGGATTTTCCTCTCAGTTTCTGAATGTCGGTTTCGTTTAGAAAAATATCCCCCCCATCCGGTTTTAACAAATGGGTGAGCATTTTTACAGTAGTGCTTTTTCCGCAACCGCTTTCTCCGACGATTCCCAGACATTCGCCACGCTGCAACGTAAAACTGATGCCATTTACCGCTGTGAACAATTTTTTATTTTTGTAAAATTGCTTTGATAAATTATTTACTTCTAATATTGTATCCATAGCTAATATTACGCCCCTAATTTAACTCCGTTTCAAATGCAATACCGAACCGATCAGTTTTTTCGTATATGCATCCTGCGGATGGTTTAACACGTCCTCTTTTGTGCCATATTCCACCAGTTTTCCCTGATGCATGACTGCCACATGGTCTGTCAGATAATTGACCACACCAATGTTGTGTGTCACCAGAACAATGGAAGTTCCGTACATGTCACGTAATTTTTTCATTTCCCGCAAAACCTGAAGCTGTACCGTCACATCCAGCGCACTGGTTGGCTCATCTGCCAGCAGCAAACGCGGACGAAGCACCATGGCAAGCACGATTCCCACACGCTGATTCATTCCCCCTGAAAATTCAAAGGGATAACTTTTTAAAATCTGCTCTCCGTTGGTAAATCGCAGCTGTTCAAATAATTCCAGCGCCCGGTCACGAATCTCTCCTTTTGAGATGGATTCATGTTCCAATACTGCCTCATAAAGCTGCTCCTCTATCGTTCGGATCGGACAGAGGGATGCTCCTGCATTCTGAAAGATCATGCCAATTTCCGCACCACGCAGACGGCGCATTTCTTCTCCATGAATCTGCGTCATATCAATTGTTGTATTCGTTCCCTGATAGAGAATCTGTCCCTGTGTGACCGTTCCGCCTTCTCCAAGCAATCCCATAGCTGCCCGGATCAGGGTGCTTTTTCCACTTCCGGATTCTCCGACGATTCCAAGGATTTCTCCCGGTTTCATTGACAGCGAAACATTTTCTATTACCTGTTTTTTCCCATAATGAATATCGACATTACGATACTCCAATATATTACTCATCATATCATTTGTCCCTAAATCATATCCCGCACGGTATCACCAAGCAAATTAAATATCGCAACCGTCACAAACATTGCAATTCCCGGCGCGATCACGATCCACGGGCAGGTCTGCAGCATACTCCTCCCATTGCTCATCATAGAACCCCATTCTGCCATCGGCGGCGTTGCGCCAAGTCCCAGAAATGATAACCCTGCCAGCTCCATGATCATAGTTCCGATATCCAGCATGGCAGTCACGATCATGGTTCCCGCAATATTAGGAAAAATGTGTCTGAGGAGAATCTGCATTCCATTACACCCCGACAGTTCGCAATGGCAAATACCATGCCCGGAAATGCCAGAAACAAGTCTGAGATCCGCATGATCAGATCATCGATTTTTCCACCAAAATACCCGCCAATCATTCCAAGGATCGTGCCTGTAACAGAAATGATCAACACCAGTGCCAACGCAGAAAATACCGTTGTCTGTACGCCCAAAATCACACGGGAAAGCATATCCCGTCCATAGCGGTCGGTTCCAAACAAATGCTGTGCCGATGGTTTTGCCAGCGCATTTGCCAGTTCCTGTTCATAGGGATCGTACGGCGTCAGATGCTTCGCAAAAGCCGCGGTAAAAAGCAGGATTCCCACTAAAATTAACAGTATGATAAATTTTATTTTTGTCTTTTTCGTTCGCATGTTATCATCTCCTGTTTTCTCAGGAATTTTCCTGTAACCGGATACGCGGATCCAGATAATGGTAAATGATATCCGTCGCCAGATTTACCATCACATAAATAATCGCCATCCAGACCACATATACCTGTATCACCGGATAATCTCTGGTCAGAATCGCATCCACTGCCATTTTTCCAACACCATCCCACATAAAGATCGACTCTACGATTGCAGTTCCACCAAGTAGCGAACCGATGGACAACGACAGCAATGTTACAATCGTCAGCATGGATGCTTTCAATACACTTCCGACTAGGATTTTTCGTTCTCTGATGCCCCGCGCACGGGCTCCGACCACGTAATCTTTTTTCAGTTCTTCCAGAACCGTTGCCCGAATCTGTCTGGTATATTTTGCAGACATGGCAATTGCCAGCGTCAGTGTCGGCAGAACAATACTTTTCCATCCCTGACCACTTCCCATCACCGGAAACCACCCAAGTTTCAACGAAAACAGATACATCAGCAATAACGCGACAAAAAATCCGGGCATAGAATTTCCGATAAAACTTAAGATCCGGATAAAATAATCGGTAAATCTGTTTTTTCGAACCGCGGAGAGGATTCCCAACGGAATCGACAGCGCAATGGTCATCAAAACAGACGTGATTGTCAGATAAATTGTCATAGGAAGTTTTTCCAGAAACATCTGCAATACCGGCTGCCCGGAGATATAGGATGTTCCCATATCCCCTTTCAGCATATTTC
>PPYE01130668.1_pt1 | contig 22917 bp, 26 predicted proteins | sample 1559881 | NCBI WGS metagenome assembly PPYE01 (sample SAMN08240022, study PRJNA423297) | Human gut metagenome, whole genome shotgun sequencing project.
AAAAGCACGGAACTTAACAGGTTCTACTCTCCGGTACGACCAAGCACCCATGCAGGAAACGAGTTAAGACCGTGCCATTAGTGTATGACAAGGACTCCGCCCGTTTATTCTCCTGCTTTGAATTTGGTCGTTTCGAGAGTAAGAACAAACAGCTAAAAGCTATTCTAATATGTTATTATTCAAATTCTTTAATCTTATAACTTTCTTTTTTGATTCAACCCTGCAAAAATAGAAAAAAGCCGGGCAACCGCATAGGGATTGCCCGACTTTTTTAGGAAGTGAGGAATTCAGGTGTGGGGTGTGGCAGGTCATTCCACCGGCTCGCCGCCATAGCGAAGGCGGCAGATTTCCTTGTGGATTTCACACATGATATGCAGCTGCATCCGCTTGCTGATATGGCGGCTTTGTGAACGTATGAACAGACGGTTCTCTATCAGGCTGCAAAACTTCGTGCCCTCCCTGCTTACAATGCAGACAATCTGATTTTCAAGGAAAAAATCCCTGTCGGTGGAATATTCCACGTCCGGGAACATTCTTATATATTTCATTCGCTGATATTTTAAAAGGTTTTACGGTGGCGGTGTGGGTGGGGTCGTCCGGCCCTGCCCTCTGTTCTCTTGGGGGCGGTGAAAAAGATGTGCCGGATGTTGTTTCCGGCACATGCTCTCCGCTTGGGGTCAGGCGGCTTTTCCGCTTTCGGGCTTCTCTGTTTTCGGGGCGGTGGTCTTCTTTTCTGCCGTCTGCTGTTTTTCGGCTTCCCTGGCAGCTTTCTTTTCCGCTTTCTTCATTTCCTTTATCCTTTCCTCCAAACGTTCATGCCGTTTCTGATATTCTTCCTCGTGGGTGGCTTTGACAAGTCCGTACAGGTCGGAAAAGTGCATGTTTGCGAAGTCCCTCAGCAGCTTGGATGCGTTGTTGTCTCCGTGGCCGTTCTCACAAAGGAAGTGGCTGATGAAGTCCCGTTTGATTACCGTCTTTCCCGATAGTGACGGGGGCGGTTTCCTTCCTGTTTATCTCCACGTAGCAGAGTTCGGGTTCTGTCTGCCCTACCTTTACATAGGTCTTTATCCTGCCTTCCTCCTTCATGCGGTCAAGTTCCTCCACCTTTCGGGCATATTCCTCGTTTCTGCGCTCAAATGTCTGCACCGCCTGTTCGTACTCTTTCGTTTGGGTGAACTGCTCTTTCTTCGGTGCTTCGGGTGCTTTGGGGAATTCCCTTGCCGATACGTTGTAGTCAAGTTCCTTGATTTCATGCCCTTTCTTGTCCAATTTCTGTAGTGCCATATCGTTACGGCTTCCGTAGTAGGGGCGTGCGACAACCATCCCCTCTTTGAGGTGCTTCTCGTACACGTCCTTTTGTATATCGGGCTCATAGGTGCTTATCTCCTCGGCTACGCTGACGGTGATTGTTTCATTGTCCAACAGTTCACCGATAGGCGCATAGAGTTCGTTCAGTTTCAATCGGGTATAGATATATTTCTCGCTCCGTCCGAAACGGGCGGTCAGTGAATACATGTCATATCTGCCCTTTTCAAGCAACCGCTTGAACGCTTTTGCTTCTTCGGTGGGGCGTACCTGCTCACGCTGCAAGTTCTCGCTTAACGACATGTCTTCCGCTTCATCGTCCGTCACATTGTTATATATGGTTGCCTTTATGGTCTTTGCTCCTGCAAGCAATGAGGCACGGTAACGGCGTTCACCGTATATGATTTCATAACCGCCTTCCGTGCGTAGGCGTACTGCAATGGCCTGCAGGATTCCCACTTCCCGAATGCTTTCCGCAAGTTCCTGCAATGATGCGTCATTGAACGTCTTGCGGTGGTTGTCCGTGCTTGGGTGTATGGTGGTGATGTCAAGGTCTGTTTCGGCTGTGGCCCCGTAAGGGGACAACAGGCATCTACAAATATCCTGCTTTTTCGTCCTTTCGTCCCTTTCCAAAAATATTTTGGCGTGTATAGGTCGTTCCAATGGTTGTTCATCAGATAGGCCGCCAACCGCCAACCGTTTAGCCCGTCTATGCAGTCTTCCTGCCTGCTGCGGTAGTCATAGCTGTAATTGCATGCGTCATATCTCCAATTACGGCACACAATGCCGAAGCGTTCGCAAAAGGTATCAAGGGTCTGACGGTTCTCGTGTGTCCAACCGTAAAAATATCGGTTGCACAACCATTCGTTGTGTGCTTTCTCTTTGGCTTCCTCGGATAACTCGGTTATCCGATAGAGGGTGTATGTTCTTGTTTCTGTTCTCATGCCGTTACTTTTTTATGGGTTCGTTGATAGGCGTGCGGATTGTTCCGCCCTGCCGTTCATGCTGTCATACACGGATGCACGTGGCGAGTGCTTCCCTTACTTTCGTTTCCTGCTTCTTGGAATATATCCACCCTGCACGCCTTTCGCCCTTATAGGTGAGGTTCGCACGGAACAGACCGTTCAGGTCTTTCAGAATGTCCTTTATCGGCCTGGTGTCACCGAATACGGCAATCGCCTTCTCGCTGTATTCCACGATTTCAAGACTGAGGGTTGAAAGGTCTGCGGTTGCTGTGGATTGTTCTGCCGTATCGCTGTTTCTCTGCGGTGCTTTCATACAAAGGTTGGCTTCATCCCCTGCGATGTGCGCATACCGTTCTATGAATTTTTCAAGGTCGTGGATAGGCTCTTTCTCAACCGTCCAACCGCTGTACTTGTTCCTGCCCAGATACATACCGTCTCCCATGCTGTAATTTTCCCGGTGTTCGTAATCTGCGTTATATTCCGCCAAATAGGCTGTTCCCTCAAAATTGGCGGCATGCTTGCGCATTTCTGAAAAGAGGTTGCGTGTATGTTTGGAAAAGCCTAAAATGACGGTTCTTGCTATACTGTAGTCATAATAGTCCGTATAACTGTCGCACTCGTTTACCCGTAGTGTGCCGATAATGACCGCCTTTGCATCCGTCGGGATAAGGGGGCGCAAACGCTCCGCACCCATTTTGGCGATACGTCCGTATTCCTCTCTTGTTTCCTTCGCTTTCTTTTCTTCTTCGGCTTTCTTCTCTTTTGCCTTGGTGAGTAAAGCGGCTGTTTCCAACGGATCTAAAAACCTGGGGTTCGCATCATCGTAATAGATTCCTATCCCGAATTTTTCCGATAACGGCCGGATAAGGTCGGATGTATGAAACTCGTATGTCCGCAAATTGATAAGATGATAGGTTATTCCCCACTCGTTGCGACTTACTTCATGGACAACATAGCTGTCATAGCTGTAGCCTTCCAATACTACTACTTGATTGACTGAAACGGTCTGAACGCTTCTGTCGTAACTTCTGTTAGCTCCCAATAAATGTACTTTAGTCATAATGATTTGATTTTAAAATGATTCATATTCTGTCAGAGTATCACGCAAAGAACAAGGATGAAAAGAGCGAGCACGCAAAGGATACGCCACACGGCACGGATGAGGAAAAACACCACCGCCAAAACTGCCGACATGGACAGCATACCACCCAAAGAGGCACATACGAAACGCACCGCCACATAGACCACGAAACCGACCAGCGACCACTTCACCCTATTTTTAATGCCGGTTGGAGCGGAGCCGAAGCCTCGTTTCCAATCCTGCCGTATTTCAATTCTCTTTTTCATAACATTGACTTTTTTTTTATGCCTTGTCGGTGGCTTCACCTTGCTCGTTTCAGGGGGCAGATACGGCAAAATCATAATAGAAAATTTTAATGAGAGTTATAAGAAATTCGATATAAGACAAGCGAGACCTTTACTATAAAAGGTTGGTATTAATGGCTTGCTTTAAGATATACGAAATATCTTTCTAATCTATTGGGAATACTGGGCTATATATTAGACTTGTTACCTTTGTGAAGTTTGATACAATAAAAGAATATACTTATGTTTTTAGATGAGGAATATATCTGTGAGAACAGTAGGCTTCTGTACGGAAAGATGGAAAGAATGTACAGTTATAGTTGTTGATAAAGGTAACATAATCGGTGTCCTTAATATATTTGGCGATATTCAGGAAAATAAGTTCGTTCAGCAATGGATGATTGAGATACCCTAAAAGATTCCCATAAACGAGTTTGTCTTGGGGCATTATTTGAAGGCTATTGAGTCTTATTCGAGTTCATAATTACCTGTTTTCGAAGCTGCGAATGCTTTCACAGACTGCTCCTTGTTTTTTAGAGCTTGTTCTCTGTAGGCCTTAGGAGACATTCCAAAGTGCTGCTTGACGTATTTCCCGAAAAAAGATAAGCTGGGAAAAGCCAGTTCCCATGCGATTTCTTGGATACTTTTTGTCGTATGTTTCAGCAGATACTCAATGTCTTTCAGTACATATGTGTCAATCAATTTAGAGGATGTTTCTCCACTGCTGTTTTTACATACAGCAGACAGGTATTTAGGTGTCACATGTAGTTGTTCGGCATAATAATCCACTCTTCTGCTTTTCGGATAGGAATTATCTAGTAATTCAACAAATTGCTTGAAAAGGTATTCTCCGGAGGTGAAAGGTCGTGGAGTGACTTTTATCATCCGGTTCAACACATATTGCATGTCGTAAAGGAATGCTAGCATTAGTGTATCTATTACTTTGGTTTGTACCGGCGAAGGCAGATGTATTTTGGAACATACCAAGTCGTAATATTGGCAGAATACCGTCACTTCTTCTGGATACAACGTATATACAGGTTGTTTCTCAAAAAGGAATTTGATGTCCCATACGTTTTCTGTCATAGGAGATATTTTTTGTATATATGTAGAGGCTAAACATATACAGCAGCATTTAAAGTCTATGCTGGTCAGCATATTTTCAACAATGAAGTTGGGAGTGCATATCATCACGTCATTCTTTTGTAACTCATATCTAGTCTCATTTATTTTTACTGAAGCTTTCCCTTCCAATAGCAATAGTACAACATATATTTCCAATTGGATTGCTTGATTGGTCTTTTCGAGGTCTTTCAGGTTATTCACAAAAGCTATTTCTCCATTGTTGTAAATGAATATTTTCTGAAAGTCGATGTCACGAAGGTTACCTTTTTTTACATATTTCATTGTTCCATTTTTAATTGTTGTTTTTCTGTTTGTAAAGTAACAGGACTTTTAGGATATATAGATGTTCTATATTGGTCAAATAGTGTTCTATTTATCTTGTTTTTGTGCTATGGTTTGATATAGGACATTTTCGATGTAATAGAGAAAACTGATTATTAGAGAAAACCATTTTTATTTGCGCCAGCAAATGAGAACTTTATAATTATTTAGTTGAAAATGAAAAAGATTTATTTATCGGTTTTTTTATTTTTAGTCGTTGCCTTGACTGGATGTAAAGACAATGAAAGAAATGTAAAAAATGAACCTCAACGGGTTAAAGTTGAACTAATGACCGTGACAGCAAGCAATGATTTGCATACAGGACGCTATTCAGGCACGGCAGAAGAAGAAAACGGTACCGCACTTAGTTTCCCCGTTTCTGGAACTGTTCGGACACTGAAAGTACATTTGGGACAGCGTGTAGTCTTCGGACAACTGATAGCCACGCTTGACCCGACTTCCATGCAGAGCAGTTATAATGCCGCCAAGGCAGCCTTTAAACGGACGGAAGACACCTATAACCGAATGAAGGAACTGCACGAAAAAGGCAGTTTGCCCGAAATCAAGTGGGTGGAAGTACAGAGTCTATTGGAACAAGCACGCTCTATGCAAGAGATTGCCGCTAAGAACCTGTACGACTGCAAGCTGTATGCCCCTTACAGCGGTGTCATTTCGGAGAAGAACATTGAGGTAGGGCAGAACGTAATGCCCGGAATGCCTGTCGTCCAGCTGGTGACCGCATCGCAATTGAAAGTGAAGATAGCCGTGCCTGAAACGGAAATCACTTCCGTCAGTGTAGGACAAGATGCGAAGATACAAGTTCCTGCATTGGGCAGAAAAGTGCTGACGGGAACCGTCGACGAGAAGGGCATCATGGCTAATCCGTTTTCTCGTTCCTATGATGTGAAATTGAATGTAAAAGATACTGATAGCGGATTAATGCCGGGCATGGTAGTGGAAGTTTCATTGCTTTCGTCCGCTCAGAAAACAGATTCCCAATGTATCATTCCTGCCAACATCGTGCAGTTGGATGAACGGAACAACAATTTTATTTGGGTTAACAAGAACGGAAGGGCCACTAAACGTATTATTCGTTGTGGCGATTATATGGCTAACGGTGTGACAGTGCTTTCTGGATTGTCGGCTGGTGACCAGATCATCGTGAAAGGACAACATAAAGTCTGTGAAGGAACGGAGGTCAACTTATGAAAAAGAAACGCAACGCAGTGGAATGGGCAATGCACTACCGGCAAATCATCATTCTGGTAATGACCTGTCTCGTGGCATTCGGTGTGTATAGTCTGCCCGAAATGCGCAAGAATGAGTTCCCCGACTTTACCATCCGGCAAGGTGTTGTAGTAGCGGTGGCTCCGGGAAACACGGCACAAGAGATGTTAGAACAGGTGACGAAACCGCTAGAGGAATACATTTTCACTTATAAGGAAGTGAGAAAAGAGAAGACTATCTCTAAAAGCCGAGACGGTATTACTTATATACAAGTGTACCTAAACGATGAATTGCAGGATAAGGACACTTTCTGGAGCAAGTTCAAGCACGGGGTTTCGCAGTTCAAGTCACAACTCCCGTCAAACGTAGTGGCCTTGCAGGTGAACGATGACTTTGGCGATACTTCTGCCCTGCTGATTACAATGGAGAGCGAGGATAAGACCTATCGTGAGTTGGATGAGTACATGGACTTGTTGCAAGATCGTTTACGCCGCATCACATCGGTGGGACGCATGAGTGTCAGCGGTATGCAACAGGAACAGATTTCAGTCTATATCGACCCAGACCATCTATCCGAATACAAGTTGGACGAACAGACGTTGGCAACTTCACTTATGCAGAAAGGATTTACCACTAGTGGCGGTTGTATCAGGAACGGCACACAGGCTTACCCCATTTATGTGGCCAAATCACTGAATACGATTTACGATGTACAAGAGCTTATTGTCTATACCGATCCGCAAGGTAACAATGTCCGTCTCAAAAACGTGGCACGTGTGGTGAAGGAATATCCTGCCCCGGACAGTTATATTACCAATAATGGACGCAAATGCTTGCTGCTTTCGGTAGAAATGAAGAAGGAAAAGAACATCGTGAAGATGGGTGAGGATATTAATGAAGTGTTGGCTGGATTCCAGAAGGAGCTACCACAGGATGTGACTATTTACCGCATTACAGACCAAAGCAAGGTGGTAGGAGACAGTGTGGAAAACTTCCTGAACGAATTGATCATAGCTATTGTGGCCGTTATTGTTGTGGTGATGCTGTTGTTACCGATGCGTGTTGCTTTGGTTGCTTCATCCACAATACCCATTTCCATCTTCATTTCTTTAGGACTGTTTTATGCGTTGGGCATTGAGCTGAACACGGTGACCTTGGCTGCCTTAATTGTAACGCTGGGTATGATTGTGGACAACTCTATCGTTATCATTGACAGCTATTTGGAAAATATAGGCGAAGGAATGTCGCGTTGGCATGCCTCCATACAGAGTACCATGCACTTCTTTAAGTCCATCTTTTCTGCCACGCTAGCTATCAGCATTACATTTTTCCCATTCTTGATAACTACCAAGGGGATGATTAATGATTTCTTACAGAGTTTTCCGTGGGCCACTACCATCGTACTGTTCGTGTCATTGTTGGTTGCCACGTTGCTTGTACCCTTCGTGCAGTTCTGGTTTATCCGAAAGCCAATGGCAAAAAAAACGGGTAAGACTTTTTCTTTCCTTGATGCTTTGCAGGGTATGTATAATAAGGTATTGGACAGCTGCATCGCTCACCCTAAACTGACCATTGGCTTTGGATTGGTATCCATTGTGGCCGGTGCCGGATTGTTGACTCAATTGCCCCAACAGCTGTTGCCGTGTGCTGATCGCAATCAGTTTGCTGTGGAGATTACCTTGCCCACCGGCACTCGTGTGGAACGTACGGCAGAGGTGGCTGACAGTCTGGAACATATCCTACGTCAAGATCCACGTGTGGTCAGTGTGGCTTCCTTCAAGGGATGTGCCTCGCCACGTTTCCAAAACAGCTATGCTCCACAAATAGGAGGTGCTAACTTTGCTCAATTTATTGTCAATACTATTGGAAATAAAGCTACCGTTGATGTACTGAATGAATATGCCCCGAAGTATACGGACTACTTTCCTGATGCTCGCATTCGTTTCAAACAATTGAGCTACAGCGAAGCAACCTATCCCATCGAAGTGCGTCTTACCGGTGAAGACCTTGAATTCGTGAAGCACGATGCCGAAGAAGTTTTGACCCTTGTCCGGCAGTTGCCTCAGCTGATATTGGCACAGGCTGATTACAACGAACCCCTGCCTTCTTCCGAGATAGTCTTGCGTGAAGATGAAGCTACCCGGATTGGCATCACTAATCTCGGCGTGGAAACCACGTTGGCCATGCGTTATGGTAAAGGCATTGCCGTTGCCGATGTGTGGGAAGGAGACTATAACATGCCGGTCGTGCTTAAAAGCGTGCGTGCTGACTGTGCTTCGTTGACCGATGTACGTGACGAACTATTGCCTGTGGCAGGCGGATTGGCTACTGTCCCCTTGCGCCAAGTGGCTGATGTGGTGCCTACGTGGAAAGATGGCCAGTTGTGCCGCCGCAACGGAGTATTCACCGTCACAGTACAGGCCGAACTGCAACGGGGCAAGAACGGTATGGCCGTCACTGCCCTCGTGCAGGAAAAGTTAGATGACTTGACACTCAGTCCCGGTGTAACTTTGAGTTACGGGGGTGATCTGGAAGACAGTGAGGAAAAGATGCCGCAAATAATGGCTGCCCTCATTATAGCTGCCGTTATCATCTTCTTCATTTTGGTAGTACACTTCCACAAGGTGAATCTCGCCACGTTGGTTTTTAGCAGCATGTTCCTGTGCGTGTTCGGCACGGCAGTAGGTGTGTGGATACAAGGGTGCGACTTTAGTATGACCTGTACGTTGGGCATTGTCGCCCTGATGGGTATCATTGTCCGTAACGGCATCATCATGTTCGATTATGCAGAGGAACTTCGCACTATGGAAGGGATGGCTTCCGCACAGGCTATTTACCATTCCGCACGACGACGTATGCGTCCCATTTTCTTGACGTCGGCAGCCGCTTCGATGGGCGTCATCCCGATGATATTGGGTGGCAGCGGACTGTGGATGCCAATGGGTACAGTTATCTGTTACGGCACGTTGATAACGATGGTCTTCATCCTTACGGTGTTGCCTTGCTCTTATCTGCTCCTATTCAGGGGAAGCACGAAGAAACGTCTTCAAGCCGAGGCTCTAGAATGTCAATAAGCAAACTAATATACTTAAACTGATTACAATTGAATTGAAATATATGAGACGATTATTTTTATATGCTTCGTTTGTTGTTTTTTTCTTGAGTGAAACATCTCGCTTGCACGCCCAACAGACCTATACATTGGATGAATGTATTGAATTGGCCTTGCAAAATAATGTCCGCATCAAGAATGCGGACAACGACTTGCGTGCTGCCGAGCAACAGCGGAAATCTGCCTTTACTAACTACTTCCCCGCAATTAGTGCCACTGGATTTGGCTTTTTGGCGGATAAAGGGGTGTTGGAGATGAATATGGAAGGACAGCGGGTATCGATGATGAAGAACGGATTAATAGGTGGCGTGACAGCTTCACTTCCTGTGTTTACCGGTGGGCAGATTGTCTATGGAAACAAGTTGGCGAAAGTAAATGAGGAAGTTAGCCGCCTGAAACACCGCCAGTCGGAAAATGAGGTACGTCTTACCGTCGAACAATATTTTTGGCAAGTGGTGATGCTGAAAGAGAAGTTGCGCACCCTCTCCACTGTACAGGAACAGCTGAAGGAGATACATAAGGATGTGGATGCTGCTGTGGCAGCCGGAGTAACCGATCGCAATGACCTGCTGCAAGTACAGCTTCGCAAAAATGAAATTCAGAGCAGCTATATTTCGGTGGAGAATGCGCTGAATGTATCGCGCAACTTGTTGGGACAGTATATCGGCCATATGGCAGATAGCATTGACGTTGCCGTAACGATGGATGGTAGTCTGCCTAACCGGCCTGACGAACTGTATCAATCGCCGGAAGCCTCACTAGCATCCACGTCTGAATATCACTTGTTGGGCAAACAAGTAGATGTCAGCCATTTGAAATATAAGATGACGGTGGGCAAGAACTTGCCTACAGTAGCCATCGGGGGAGGTTACATGTACGATAACCTGATGGACCATTCGCATCCGTTTTGGATAGGCAGTGTAACAGTTAGCGTACCTCTGACCAAATGGTGGAGCGGAAGCCACGATATAAAGCAGCAACGACTGAAAGTGCGCAATTCCGAAAATCAGATGGCTGATCAAAGGCAGTTGCTCATTATTAAAATGCAGAACACATGGAATGCCGTGACGGATGCATACAAGCAGGTGGAGATAGCCATAGAGAGTATCGGACAAGCCAGTGAGAACCTACGTCTCCAGAAAGACTATTACCAAGCTGGCACCTGTACAATGAGCGACCTGCTTGAAGCGCAAAGTCTCTACCAGCAAAGCCGCGACCGTTACGTAGAGAGTCATGCAACCTATGAGGTCAAGAAGCGGGAATACCTGCAAGCAACAGGCCGGCAATGAACAGATAAACAGATGTAATTATGAATAAAGCAACAATTCAGCAAAATGGCGAGCGAGTCTATGAAGCGATGCCCCGTGCGGAACGTTGCAAGTTCTCCGATTTGCGCACCCTCTACCATATGGACAGCGAGGCAATTTTGTGTCATTCACAAAGTTGCATTGCTTGGAGAAATGATCCGTATAAATATACCTCAAAATAAACAGAGGGGAACGGCTTCTATACCTTCTGAAACATGGGGTAGCTTATTGGACGAAAGAATAGAGGAACTGATTAAAGCTGTGTAACATGCTGTTGAGAAAGCAAAAAATAAAGAAAAAATATATGGAGACCGTATTGATAGTAGAGGTTGACCGTGTGTATGCACGTGCTACCACAAATTGGCTGGTGAAAAACGGTATCAATGCCCGTTATGTATTATCCGTGGATGCCGCGAAGGATTTTTTGAACAATTATGATGTGGATCTGGTATTGTCGAATATTTGTCTCAACAACGGTAATGGCATGGAACTACTGGACTGGATGAATATACATGGCTATCGTATTCCTTTCCTTATCATGACAGGTTACGGGGATATACCCGGTGCAGTGGAAGCGGTTAAAAAAGGTGCCGTGGACTACCTGCCCAAACCTGTGCAGACAGAAAAGGTACTTGATATTATCCGGAAAGCATTGGAACGTAAGAGAGGGAACAGCAATACAAAACAAAAATTCTATACAAGCAAAAGCCCTTTGGCATTGAGATTGCAGGAGCATATCCGGTTAGTGGCTCCGGTGGATACACTAGCTGTGCTGATACGTGGCGCATCAGGGACAGGCAAAGAGTATGTGGCCCGACAGATACATGCGTTGAGCGGACGAGCTGACGCACCTTTCATTGCGGTGGACTGTGGCGTACTCCCGAAGGAACTGGCGGCATCGGAACTGTTCGGTTATGTGAAGGGTACCTTTACCGGAGCGACGGAAAACAAGACGGGCATGTTTGCCGCCGCCAACCATGGGACACTGTTTCTGGACGAGGTGGGCAATCTGAATGCCGAGGTACAAAGGGCACTGTTGCGTGCCTTGCAGGAAAAACGCTACCGCCCCGTAGGCGGTAAAGAGGAGATTCAGACGGACATCCGTCTGGTAGCCGCTACCAATGAGAACCTGGAGAAGGCGATAGCCGAAGGGCGTTTCCGGGAAGACCTGTTCCATCGTCTGAATGAATTTCCGTTGCATGTACCATTGCTGGCAGAGTGCATTGAGGATATAATTCCGTTGGCGGAATTCATGCTGGATGCCGCCAACCGGGAATTGGGAAGGAGCGTGAAAGGCTTTGATCGCGAAGTACAGAAACGGTTGAAAGCTTATTCGTGGCCGGGAAACATACGGGAACTGAGGATGGTTGTCAGACGGGCCACCTTATTGGCGAAAGATGACTGGATAACCACCGGGGAGATAGACCTTTCCGATAAAGGCAGGCAACTGGAAGAGTATTCACTTAATGACGAGCGGACGGAACGGGCAACCATTCTGAAAGCATTGGAGGCAACGGGCAATGACAGGAAGGCTGCCGCACGGTTGCTGGGCATCAGCCGGAGCACGCTTTATCTGAAATTGAGGAAGTATCGTCTGGATTAGAATATGTCCGAAATTCGGACACATCATGTCCAATCCACAATGCTTTTATGTACACATCATTTTTACTGCTTTCTATATGGTTTATTTACAATGTTTTATCTGTGTACTGTTTCAGGCATGGCACTTGTCCTTATTCCGGCAGGATGAGTGGAGAGTTGAATTGTGGAACCTAAAAACATGATACGATGAAGACATTGGTGGAAACCTCTCTTTTTAATCTGTTCGCCTCTTATACAAACGGTGCCGGACCTGCGGCAGGTGAGTTGTCGGCCGCCTATAACGATTTCGTGAACTGCCTTGCCACGCTTTCATCGGCAGGGGACCTGACGGGACAGCTACGTCGTCTGAACTACACAAAAATAGAGCTGGCCTTTATGCGGCAGGCCTGCAACGGAATGGCTGAAGATTGCCGCAATATCCTGTATGACGTGTTCATCGACAAGACGCTGGCATTGCTGGATGCGGAAGCGGAAATACTGAAGGAGATGCTTCGTCATGGTACCGTGTCTGCCGGATTCCATGCGGAAGCGGTGCGTGGAAGCGGAAGGAAAACTTCCGTCACACTGACATGGAACGGTACGGACAGCGACCTGATTGAACTGGTGGCCGCACTGATGGCAGCCGGTGCGATAGGTACGACCGAAGGTCGGGATTTGAAAATTGTGGATGTTATCCGCGTTTTCGAGGAAGTGTTCCATCTGAAAATCAATGCGCTGTACACCAAGCGTGGCAAAGTGTTCGACCGTTGTACGGACACCACTCCGTTCATCGACTCCCTGCGCAAAAGTTATAACCGGATGCTGGACGCACGACTGGCGTAAAGGTTGTACGCCAACAGCCGCCAACGGATGACTCGTATGTATGAGGTATTGCAGATTGGCGGCTGAATGTTTTTCTTTGTCGCCGGTTATCATGTCTAAAAATACAAGCTATGTCAATCTTGAATGATATTTGGAACCGCATTGCCCGGAAACCGGACAGGCAGAAAGCGGCGGCAACGGAAACTTCCGGGACGGAAAACCGGGTATATGCGGTGGTTACGGAAGAGGGCGTGATTCTGTTTTCCGACACCCCCAAGGGTATGAAGGCACGGAACAGCTATCTGCAACATCTGGCCGACGGCTTCTTCAACGTGACCAAAGTACCCGAAACTTTGCGGATATATGAGATTGACCTGCCTACCAAACGGGTGGCCGGGATGGCGGACAATTGTATCGAAAAGCTGTCCAAAGCGGATTTGCGAAGCACAGACGCACAATTGCGCAGGTCGGTGGTGAACTTCACCTCCGACAAGTTTGCGGATAGAAGTGTGCTGGACGGCGGGGTGTGCAGGGCAAAGTTCGACCTGCGGCCCGATTTCCATAACTTCGACCGGCTGACAAAAGAATTCGGTTTGGGTATCTCGCCCCGGAACTATGATGTAGCGTCATTGCTGTATATTTCGGAAAACGGGTACGCCGGGATTGTTGCGGCAGACAAGGTGCATCCGTTCAGCTATGAGTATGAGTTCAGGGAACTGGCGGAGAAGCTGGGAGACAGCATGAGGGCACGGATGAACGCGCCTTTGTCGGCACACGACTTCGGCTATGCGGCCTTACAGAAAGAGGCAAAGGAGATGGCGGTGGATTTGTTACAATCGGAGTTCCATATTACGGATGGAGAGTTCAGGTTGGGCGCACGGATAAGCCGAATAGAAAGGATGGAAATGTCACATCCGGTGTCGTATCCGCATTCGGAAGAGGAACAGACCGGCGGGTTACCGGAAACACACTACAGGCAGGAAGCTCCTGAACAGCGGATGTCTGACAGCCAACGGCAGGTGAAGCATGCAGCTTCCATTACCCCACAGAAGAAGGAGAAGAAACAATTAATCCTATAGAATCTATGGAAGAAAAGAAAAAGCAAGCGGTGGAAAGCGGCAGTCTGTATATGACATTGGACGCCTTTTACAGACCCGTGTATCTGAGTATGCGCGGACAGGGGGAAGAGGGATTTTCCCGTTATATCAGTAACAACGTGCGGTCTCATACGACCGGTCGGGAATTTATTCCCGACCACTGAATGTTCCGTTTCGACTTTAAAGACAAAAGTCTGATTCCTCCCATATTCGGTACGGACAATGCGGATTATCTGGAACGGCTCTGTCCTGTACTGGAACGGGAGAATATATATCCGTCGGGGGTGGTGAGACTCCGGGATGCGGCATTCTGTGAGGAACGGGGGATTGTACATCTGTCATTATCAGCGGAACATACGGCTTTGCTGGAAAATGAGGATTACAGGCGGCTGCGACATCGTTTCGGAATGGACGGGGATGTGATACGCAGCGGGCTGGCTGCTTTTCCCACCTACATGGCGGTGGAACACGGGCGGAAGGTATTGCTGTTTGACAAGACAGACGGTGGGGACAGGATGCTGGATGAGTTTCTGAGTGGGCTGGCCGAACGTTTTTTTGACGGCAAGCGGAAACCTGAGAACTTGAGGTTTTATGAGGTGGCTCCGCTGAATGCCGCATGCCGGGCAAAAATAGGTGACGGGCAGACGGTTTCTTCGGATATGGTGAGATATGGGATTTGTGTGGCATGTTGCGACATGGCACCTACGCTGAGGAACTTTAACAGGCTGAGAAAATTGCAACGGCAGCCTATGCCGCTGACCGGAGAACAGGAACGGATAGTCTCGTCACTGGTGGCACGACCGGATAATGTACGGTTCCCGAACGTGGAAATGAGGGTGCGGATTCCGGCAAAGAGAAAAGGACAAGGAATGAACATTTAATTTTTTGATGAATGGAAAAAGAGAATACGAACAGTGGCAGTGTGTATGTCACAGTGGACGAACATCTCAACCCGGTGCATGTCAGTATGAAAGGTACGGGTGAGGAAGGTTTTCTGGAGTTTATGCTGGAAGATGTGGAGAAGGCGCTCAAGGAAACGGAAATGCCTACCATGGGCATGATGTACTATAATGTGCCTGATATGAGGATTATTCCGCGTTTGCGGGAAAGGAATAATGATGATTATCTGCGAAGACTGGAAAAGGCGATGGACGGACATGGGATTAAGCCGCATAGATACCTGGCTCTGTCGGAAGTGGTGTATTGCCTGTGAAAGTACATGGACCCGCTTTCAAGGGACGAGAACTATCCCCGACAACTTACACCGGAGATGTGGCGGGAGATAAAGTCCGCACCACCCGAAGTGATAGCGGAGATGCAGGATGATTTGAAGCATGGGAACACGTATTATACAGGTGTTGAGACGGGTAAAGGGGTGCTGCTGTTCGGTAGGGATTATGTAGGAAACCGTCAATACGGGGATTTTATGGCAACGAATATAGAGAAGCGTTTTTTTGAACCGGACTTTGAGGAAAAGTATCTGAATGTGTATGAGTTACGGGGATGGCCTTCATTGATGGAAGGGAAAGTAAACCGCTGTTGCGATGATTACGGCTGTTTGTTGCCGTTGGAGAAGATTCCGGCAGATGCTTTTGTGGACAAATCGGCATTGAAAAGTATAACGGACAGTGAGTGTTATGATCTTGCTCCTACATGGGAGAACTATTATAGGCTGACTGATTCCGGAAAGGGGTTGGGCCTTACTCGGAGTCCGTATAATTATGACTGGATGACACTGCTGTATATCATGGATAAAGGCTATCCGAGAGACGGACTGATAGATGAATACCCGGACAACTTCAGTTTTTACGATAAATTCGAGAAGATAGAAAACAAACTGCTGGGCCGCAACAGATGGGATGTGTATGATGTGATGCAGGAGAAGGCGAAGAAACTGGCAGGGAAATTGTTGAAAGAGCACTTTTCGGAAATACGGCGGAAAACAGACGTAAAGGAAAAAGAGCATGTGAAAAAAATAAGGGTATAAAGATATAGGGTGATAAAAAATGGCAGGGGAAACCCCGTTACTGTTTGGATGCAGATAACGGGGCTTTTCTTTTTATTTTGTGGTAGCAGTAACCTTAGTTTGAATTTTTTCAGTTTTGTAAATGACATTTTGGCGGAAATAAGCAGTCATAATAGGTATAATTATGGAATGAAAATATGGAAGGAGTAGAAACCGATGGCTGGGTTACGGAAATGGTTAGATATGTTATCTGTCCGGATGAGGATATTTGGTATATTTGGAGTGACAATGCACGCCAACGGATGACTTTAATTTTGAATGTTTTGTCAAGTGTGGAAATATGCTTTTATTTGCTTTGTAAATAGTGAAATTATAAATCAAATTGTTATGGAATTAGTTGTTATAGAGAAACATGCGTATTTACAGTTAAAACTGCAAATAGAGAGTTTATCCGCTCAGATTGAATCCGTTAAAAAGAAAATTGGTCCGGTTGAAATGGAAAAGTGACTGGATGCCCAGGAGGTCTGTCTGGCTTTGAATATCTCCAAACGAAGTTTGCAAGGCTATAGGGAGTACGGGATTATTCCATATTCTTGTATAGGCGGCAAATATATGTATAAAGAGAGTGATTTGGCCAAAATATTAATTCAAAAAGAAAGATAACATATGGACGGAGTAATCACAAGGCAGTCAGAAGAGTACATAATGATGATGAGGATGCTTAAGAAATGCTCAAAAGAGATACTTGAATTTCAGGATTTGCCTGTTCCTATAGCCGGTGAGGTCTATATGACCGGTGAACAGATATGTGGCATGTTGCATATCTCAAGCAGAACTTTGCAAAAGTTACGTGATGAACGGGGGATAGCTTATACTGTCATAGGGGGTAAGTTCCTTTATCCTCTTTCTAAATTGCAATTGTTATTGGAAGAAAATTATAGAAATTATATTCGTTAAATCAAGTGGATAATTTGTATTTATGCTATTTTTTGCTACTTTTGTAAAAGTAAGTAAGAGTGTAACAGGAAGAAAGTTGCAGCATATACGCGGTGAATTATTCGGTGTCATAGGAGCAGAGACTTTTGGTAAGATACTGATAATGAATAGGGAAATTAAAAGTTAATCGTTCCCCGTCTCTCCGCGATAAAGGCTGAGAATCAGTAAATAGCAAAACAAATGCTCGGTTTTATACTCAATAATGTAAAGCTGGGTCTTTTTGTGTTATTTGAGAAACAAAATAGTGTTTGGATTTGTAGCCTCATTTTGAAAAAGATAATATTCTATATTAGAATGAAAAGATATATTAAAGGTTGCCTTTGTATATATGCGGATGCATTACATAGGCAACCTTTAGTTATTTAAGGGGTAATTACTAGGGAAATGTTTCTGCAATTTGTTTGGCAACGCGTTTTATAGCACTTCTGATGTCTGCGGATACGCTGAATCCTAAGGTGGTGTATGCACCGCGACATGAAGCTATCGGGCGGCCGGTGAGGTAATCTATGAAATTTACAGTTACAATGGATTTTTCTTCTAAAACATCTACCCCATATTTTACCATAAGCAGTTTTGACTGTTGTGTAGCAGTCAACTCGTTTATACGCATATCATTGATTAACTTAAGACGGGAGCCTTCTACGGCATCAAACAATTGTATCTCGTATTCCATCAATTGAGCCGGAATATGATAAGTGTCATTGTTGATAATTGAAGCATATTCATATTTTGACAAATCAACATTTTGCGATACGACACTTTTAGAGGTTGTACAAGATGATGCTGTTATTCCGACTAAAAACAGGAATGTGATAATTATTTTATTCATAGAATTGTTATTTAGGTTCTATATGCAAATAATATCTTTCTTGTACTAACTCGTCAGTGCCGTCAGAAAGTTGATGCAACATCAACATATGAGTGGTTGGATTTTCCCAATACAATTCAGCTTTCACACCTTTCTCAGGCAGGCATTTGAATAAGTTTTCTTTCTCTTTGGCATCTTGTCCCTTGCCAAAATTGTTTTCCATCAGTGTCTTGATGGCTTTTTCTGTTGTTGGCGGAAAATCTGCATCTGATAGCGATTTATGATTTACCGGGATAATTTGGGAATAAGGAGCGTCGTTCTTTGCAACAATGTCGTATACCTGATATTCAAAATCTCTATCCAATAGGCAATAGGCTGTTAGATTCTGAGGATTCTGTAAGACAATCGTACCCCATTCAAGTCCTAAGAAGTCGCGATTATAAAGCGTTGTATTGAGCGAAGTCTCATATTCCACTTTTCCATGACGGTAGCCTTTAAGACGGCTTTTTACAGTACCACTCTTGAAAAAGTGTGAACTCCATTGTTTAGAAAGAATCTTTTCTTCTCCTTCTGCTGTAACATTATGTTCATAGATTTTGAACGTGTGAGGAAAATGATCTGCACTCCACACAATAGAATCGTAATAGTTTGTAAACTTAGGAAAAACTGTAGGCATATAATGACCGTTTATGTCCGTTATTCGAAATGTTATCAAATCGAGGGGTGATGGCAACAGACTTTCAATATGCATCAAGGGAGTAAATTCTGCCATAATCATCTTGAACTTAGCTTCTTCCGGCAAAGCCTCCGGTTCTGGGTCTGGTTGTCCATTATCTTTAAAGATTCTGGATAAACAGATGGTTGTATAAGCTGTTCTTTCCCCGTCATTTGCCGAAATCCGAATCTCTTCGTATGCATCCGGAGAATCCGAAACAGACGGAGGGAAATGGATTTTCACTTGATTGGCTAATTTTGAATGTATCATTCTTTGTTTCAAATCTTCGTCTATGCTCTTCGAAATAGATTTTCCGTTGCATCTGATAGTTTTCCCCTGCATAAACTTCATGAATGAGGGAAAGCAGTTTCATGCTGAAATATTCGGGTAGTTTGGCTGTTGTTGCATCCGTTTCTGTTTCCGGTTGGCTGTCCGTATAGCTCTGCTGGTCGGTTTCTTCCGGCTGTTTTTCATTGGTATCTTTCATCTTCATGTTGAAGCATCTTTCAGCTGTTGGGGAGTTGGCATGGCTTTCTGTACCTCAATTTCCTTGGAAATATTCTGAATTTCAGTATCATATATCAGCAAATTCGTATTGGTTTCTGATGCGCTTTGCTTTAGCTTCTTGGTGGATCCGTTCTTTACCCGTTGCTTGTCTGCATCTCATTTGGCTCTGTCAATCCGGTAGCCCGTTGTAAACTGGGGCGTGGCTGGCAAAGATGACACACATACGGATATAGGTACGTTCTCTACGATTGGCACACGTTCTTTTTCCGATTCTCCAATGCCAAAATGATGTTACGCTTGATATTCATAATTGGCTGCGTTTGAAATTCTACACCTAAATATACACCCAATAATTGAGATAGTAAAAGACATTTAGAAAGATTTAGATTTACTCTCAAGTTCCTTTTCTTCGCAATGCGGAATGACAACTTCCTTTCGAATTGATGATAATATTAAAAAAGAACATCTACCCGGTTGCCTTGTATAAATAAAAAGACTGTTTTACGTAATTCTCTGTCCAGTGCACGTAATAAAAATACAATTGTATGTTTCTAACTTTGCACTATCAAAATAAACATCATAAAACAAGTATTTTTACTTAATAAAATAATCGGCGACAATATGAAAAAAACGTGCTTTTTTTTCTTTCTGCTGTTCAGCCTGCAGGCTTTCTCACAGAAGGTTGTGCTAAAAAACAACCTTGTCTATGACGCCCTGCTGACACCCAATCTTTCTGTGGAGCTCTCCCTAGGGAAGAAATGGACTTTGGATACCCAAGTGGGTATGAATTTCTTCTTTTATGAAAGTGATGCTACCGCAGGCGGTTACAAAACAAGGAAGTGGAGCCATTGGCTTGTACAGCCGGAGATAAGATATTGGACCTGTGAAACATTCAACGGCTGGTTTCTTGGTCTTCATGCCCACGGAGGACAAATGAATGTAGGAGGCATAAATATTCCTTTTATCATTCAAAACCACTCCAAAGAAATGAAAGATTACCGTTATGAAGGGTATTTTTACGGTGGGGGTATCAGTACGGGCTACCATTGGATACTGTCCAGCAGATTCAGTGTAGAGGCATCCTTAGGACTGGGCTATGCGCGTGTTAAATATGACAGGTTCAGATGCACTTCTTGTGGGAAGAAAGATAGTAAGGGGAAAGCTGATTATCTGGGACCTACAAAGCTTGCCGTTTCGATTATCTATATAATTAAATAAATGATGCTTTGCATATATAAACATTAAAAACAGAATCAATGAAACCAATACAATATTATATAGGAATACTCTCTGTGCTGGGGTATGTATACTGTTTGCCGGTGGTAGGACAGGTGGAGGATAAGGTTGTCAGAAAGGGGAATCCCCGTTTGGAATATACAGATGTGAAAACCGGACGTAGCCCGGAAGGGAAAATGTTTACCGTTTCTTTCAATATAGTAGAATCCATCAATCGGTTGAGGACACAGGAAATTGTTTATATCTATCCTTCTCTGGTATCTTCTGACGGCAATATCAGGACTGCTTTCTCGCCTTTGTGTATTTCCGGAAAGAAAAGATACAAGGTTGTTGCCCGTAAGGAAAGACTGGGTGGTAACCCGGGTACATTACTTCCTGTGAAGGATATTCGCAGTTCCAGAGATTTGAGGGAGTCTGGAATCTCCGTCAGGGAAACATTGCCTTTTGAACGTTGGATGGCTTCCGGCCATCTTTTTCTTCGTGAAGAGGTGTATGGATGTTCCGAGTGCGGTAAAGGTGTGAGCCAGTTGAATATACCGGTAACCGGGATAGACCTTTTTGGCCCGGAAGACTATAAATACATTTTTTATACTCCGGAAAAGGTGGAGATAAAATGTTATGAAGGGGTCGGTGAAGACTGGAAAGGCCTGGAAAATATTATAAATATATCTTCTTTGGCATATAAGGATGAAATCTTATCCGCTATTAAGAGGCATAATACGGATGTGGCCCGTGAAGCGGCTATACGCTCTTTAGATGGGGGAAAGGTGTATGCGGAGTTGCTTTCCACAGTTTATCCCACGTTGCGCCGTACCGTTTTCCGTATGAGATTTGATGTCCGTCCCTATACGGATGACGAATTGGAGGAAATGTTTATTACCGTTCCCGGATGCCTGAGCCAGTATGAGATGTGCAGGTTGGCGCAGCAGTATGCCGAACAGGGAAAAAATCCGGTAAACATATACAGGAAGGCTTATGAACAGTTCGCACTTGATCCGCTGGCAGCACTCAACTATGCCAATGCGCTTTTAAAGTATGAAAAGGATGCGGACAAGGCTCTGATAATATTGGACACAATAAAGAGTGACAGCCGTTCTGTTTATCCTATGGCAATTGCCCATAATATGAAAGGAAACTGGCGGAAGGCGGAGGAGTTATTGAAAAAATACATGGAACCCGGAGAATGAAAACTCCAGACTTTCCATGCCGGGATTAACGGATAAATAGAAAGTATTTAATGTATTATATAATTAAATTATTTATTTACTAAACAGTTTAAGTTATGAAAGTAAACAATTTATTTTTAGTGGGAGTTGCAGCCCTAAGTCTGGGCATGACAGCTTGTAACAATGAGGATGTTCCTCCGGTAAACAATCCGGGCGAAGGAACAACATTTGCGGGAATGTATGTTTCAGCCATGAAGGATGTCTCAACCAGAGCGGTGAATGACAATCAGGAAGATTACGGAGGAAGAACGGAAGAGAGTAAGCTTACGGAGTTACAGCTTCTCTCAAACGTCTTGTCTCAAACATGGACGTTAGGAACGGTAGCTGATGAGACAGGCAAGTTTTGGGAAACGCAAACAGCCGGTACATTCAAGGTCGCTCCATGGAAAACGAATCCCGGCCTTCAATCCATGGCCTTGTTATTTAACAAGGGTAGCCTTTCCGCCGATATTGCAACAGCCGCGGACAAGACGCATGGCAGTACAGCTACCGCAGTAAACGATATTGCCGCTCTCGCTACGGACAATAAGTTTGTTATGACCTCGAAAGCCGAGCAGAAAACCATTGCTCCCGGCATTACCGAGGACGCGGCCAAAACGGGTACAAGTGAGGCTCAAAATGTATTCTCCTTTGATGTGGAGCGTGTCGTGGCACAAGGACTGGTCGCGAAGGATGCCACTTTGGAAGAAAACACCGCTGATGGAAAAGGAAAGGTTGATCTTACCGACATCAAGTATACTGCCATCAACGGTGCCGCCAAGACATATCTTTTCCGTAACCATGCAGGAAAGCGTACAATTGGAGATGCCGACGGCCTTTACGAGGGCTTTGTATCAGCCATTGATGGATATAGCGATTTTGAGGCGGCCAAAGAGCCGGAAGGTTCAGCTAAAGAAAATTTAATCCGTTTGGGGAATCTTCTGTCGAAAGACAATCCACAGCAGAATGATCTTGGTATGTATGCAGCTAAAAATGCTGCAGCAAACGCCTCTGAAGCTAAAACAGGAGCAGGCATTTATTTTCTGGAAAATTCCGTAAAAAAAGATGCATTCACACCTGAAAACAAGAATTTCGGTTACTACCGTCTGCCCTATGCCAAGGTCTATACCACTTATACTCCGAATGAAGTATGGAAACTTGAAGACGGGAAATTGGTGAAAGAGACTAATTTTCAAAAAGGGACAACATTTTTCCGGGGGGAAAAAGACGGCCTTATCTATGCCAGCAAGGAAGCCG
>PPYE01357418.1_pt1 | contig 22915 bp, 20 predicted proteins | sample 1559881 | NCBI WGS metagenome assembly PPYE01 (sample SAMN08240022, study PRJNA423297) | Human gut metagenome, whole genome shotgun sequencing project.
GGCTGCGGCAAGCCGACCTGCGGCGTGGGCTGTGACTGCGACCGCTATATGGAGATCTGGAACCTGGTGTTCAGCCAGTTCGACGCCGACGGCAAGGGCCATTACGAACGTCTGGCACGCCCCAACATTGATACCGGCATGGGTCTGGAGCGTCTGGCCTGCGTGATGCAGGGCGTGGGCAACCTGTTCGAGGTCGATACCGTCCAGAGCGTGCTGCACCATGTGGAGCACATCGCCGGCAAGACCTACGGTGCCAACCCCAAGGAGGACATCTCCATCCGCGTCATCACCGACCACATCCGCAGCTGCACCTTCATGGTGTCGGACGGCATCCTGCCCTCCAACGAAGGCCGCGGCTACGTGCTGCGCCGTCTGCTCCGCCGCGCTGCCCGCCATGGCCGTATGCTGGGCATCAGCCGCCCCTTCCTCGTGGAGCTGGTGGAGACGGTCATCCAGTCCAGCGAGTCCGCTTACCCCGAGCTGCGTGAGCACGACGCCTATATCAAGAAGGTCATCGGCACCGAGGAGGCAAACTTTGCCCGCACCATCGACGCCGGCATGAACATCCTGAACAACATGATCGACGGTTTGGAAAAGGCTCACGAGCACCTGCTGAAGGGTCTGGACGTCTTCAAGCTGAACGATACCTTCGGCTTCCCCCTCGACCTGACCAAGGAGATCGCTGCGGAGCAGGGCATCGAGATCGACGAGGAAGGCTTCCACGCCGAGATGACCAAGCAGAAGGAGCGCGCCCGTGCAGAGCGCCTCAAGAAGAACATCTCCGGCTGGAGCGAAGACCTGTTCGGCACTCTGACCGCTGAGCCCACCGAGTTCGTCGGCTACGACACCCTCAAGAGCGACAGCGTCGTTGTGGCTCTGAGCGACGAGGAGACTCTGACCGACGCCATCGCCACCGACGAACAGGCCAAGGAAGGCGTGCTGGTCGTTCTCGATAAGACCCCGTTCTACGCTGAGATGGGCGGTCAGGCCGCAGACCACGGCGTCATCACCGGCGCTGAGTGCGTGCTGCGTGTGCAGGACGTCAAGAAGACCCCCAAGGGCTACTATGTCCACACCTGCACCCTCGAGAGCGGCATCGTCCATGTCGGCGACCATCTGACCGCCCGTGTGGATAAGGAATACCGCATGGCCATCGCCCGCAACCACACCGCTACCCACCTGCTGCAGGCAGCTCTGCGCGAGGTCCTGGGCGACCACGTCCATCAGGCAGGCTCCTATCAGGACGCTTCCATCACCCACTTCGACTTCACCCACTTCAGCGCTGTCACTCCCGAGGAGCTGATCCGTGTGCAGAAGATCGTCAACGACAAGATCTTCGAGTCGATGAACGTCACCATCAAGGAGATGCCCATCGAAGAGGCCAAGAAGCTGGGCGCTATGGCTCTGTTCGGCGAGAAGTACGGCAAGGTCGTCCGTGTTGTTGATATTGAGGGCTGGTCCACCGAGTTCTGCGGCGGCACCCACGTCAAGAACACCGCTCAGATCGGCGGCTTCAAGATCGTCAGCGAGTCCTCTGTTGCTGCTGGTATCCGCCGTATCGAGGCTGTCACCGGCCGCAATCTGCTGATTCGTGCCAATATGCAGGAAGCGATGCTGCACACCGTGGCGAACACCCTGAAGGCAAATAACGTCGCCGCTCTGCCCGCTCGTGCGGAGGCTGTCATGGCTGAGAACAAGGCCATGAGCAAGGAGCTGGAGGACATCAAGGCAAAGGTCGCCGCCTCCAAGGTCACCAGCCTGTTCGACAACGCTGAGACCGTCGGCGACGTCAAGATCGCTTCCGCTTACTTCACCGGCACCTCCGGCGACACCCTGCGCGGCATGTGCGACACCATCCGTGACAATGCCAAGGCTGCTGCTGTGGCTGTTCTGGTGGGCAAGTCTGACGACAAGATCACCATGGCCGTTACCGTGACCAAGGACGCCCAGGCAAAGGGTCTCAAGGCTGGCAATCTCGTCAAGGAGATCTCTGCCATCGCAGGCGGCAAGGGCGGCGGCAAGCCCGACTTCGCTATGGCTGGTCTGAAGGACGAGACCAAGATCGACGAGGCTCTGGCCGCTGTCAAGAGCATCGTGGAGAAGCAGCTGGGCTAATTCTGGAATAAACCTCTCCGTCACGCCTGACGGACAGGCAGAATGATAAAAAATCTGGAAGGAGCGATTCCCATGGAAGATTGTCTGTTTTGCAAAATTGCAGCGGGGGACATCCCCTCGAAGAAGATCTATGAGGACGAGCAGGTGGTGGCATTCTATGACATCGCCCCGCAGGCCAAGGTGCATTTCCTGGTCATCCCCAAAAAGCACATCCCCTCGGCCGCTGCGCTGACCGAGGAAGACGGCGCTCTGCTGGGCCATGTCTTTGCGGTCATCGCAAAGCTTGCTAGGGAGCAGGGCCTCGACAACGGCTACCGCGTCATCTCCAATGTGGGCGAGGACGCCGGCCAGACCGTCAAGCATCTGCACTTCCATGTTCTGGGCGGCGAGAAGCTGCCTGTCTGATTCCGAAAAAGTAAGGGAGATCGTTGAATATGGCTAAGACTTATACGCTGAATGTCGCGGGCCTGACCCGTGAGCTGACCATCTGCAAGGTGAACGACCACATGGACATTGCGGCCTTCATCATGCTGGGCGACGCCGAGCTGACGGTGGCTGCTGCCGCTGAGCTGCTCAAGAAATGCCCGGATTTTGACATCCTGCTGACCGCTGAGGCCAAGGGCATCCCGCTGGCTCACGAGATGAGCCGCCAGAGCGGCAAGCCCTACGTCTGCGCACGCAAGGGCGTCAAGCTGTATATGCCCGACCCTGTTGTCGTCGAGGACCAGTCCATCACTACTGCTGGCAAGCAGAAGCTGGTCATCGACCGTAAGGAGCTGGACAAGATGAGCGGCAAGCGGGTGCTGGTCGTGGATGATGTCATCTCCACCGGCGGCTCTCTCAAGGCTCTGGACGAGCTGGCCGAGCAGACCCAGTGTACCATCGTGGGTCAGGCCGCCGTTCTGGCTGAGGGTGATGCTGCCCAGCGCAAGGACATCATCTTCCTCGAGCCGCTGCCTCTGTTCCTCCACTAAACCGATATGCGACGCCCGCTCTGCGCGTTCTGCCTGAGTGCGCTGTGTGTGTTAGCGTTATGCTCATTTTTGCCGCAGATGGGGCTTTTGCTGCCGTCTGCGGCAATTTTTGTTGTCTTCTGCCTGCTGGTCTGGTGGAAAGGCGGGGCCGCGAGAGGGTATGCGGTCTGTCTGTTGTTGGGCGCAGTGCTGGGCGTCGGCATCATGAAAACGACCGGCGCGCGGCTGGCAAAGATACAGGACGCCTACGCCGGAAAAGACGTGACCCTCACCGCCGAAGTGGAGAGCACAGGCCGCGCTTACACGGCGGGCCGGGTGAGCGCCGTGCTGATGGTGGAAAAAGTGGACGGGGAAGCTGTCCACTTCCGGGTGGAGTGCGCCAGTCTGCCCAAATGTGAGGCCGGAGGCCGCATCCGGGGCCGCTTTTCGCTGGATGTGCCGGATGCCACCCAGCGTCTGGACGACTACGCCGACGGCATTGTCCTCAGCGCGGAATATCTGTCCGGGATGCTTCGTCTTGGGCAGAGCGAGAGCTTCCGCGCCCGGACGGCTCGGCTCCAGGCGGCGCTGAGCCGCGCCCTGCGAAAAGGCATGGCCGAAAACACCGGCGGCGTTCTGGCCGCGATGGTGGTGGGCGACCGGAGCCATCTGACTTCGACTCTCCGCAGTGCCTACCGGGGCGCGGGGCTTTCCCATGTGCTGGTGGTGAGCGGCCTCCACGTCACCATCTTCTGCGGTCTGCTGGATGCTCTGCCCCACAAGGAGCGGGAGCGGAGCCGGGCTTACCGACGGGCGAGGTCGCTGCTCCGGGCCGGAACGGCTCTTCTGCTGGTGGGCGTCACCGGCGCGACGCCCTCTGTCCTCCGGGCAGCGGTGGCGGTCTGGGTCAGCTCCCTCGGCGTCTGGGTGGGAGGCCCGGCGGATACGCTCACCTCGCTGGGCGCGGCAGGCGTCCTTATGTGTCTGGGCAACGGGTACGCGGTCTATGACGTGGGCTTCGAGCTGTCGTTTGCGGCAGTGATGGGAACACTGGCCGGTGCTGAGTGCGCAGGGCGTGGGCGAGAACGCTATTACGACAGAAAGAAGAAACGGAAAAGCCGCCGGGAGAAACCATCCCGCGCAGTGCTCCTCTTCCGGCGCTTTGCGGGCGGCGTGTGGGACTCGCTCTGCGTCTCCCTCTGTGCCTCGGCGGCGACCTTCCCGGTACTGGTGCTGCGGGGCATGAGCACGACGGTCTGGGCTGTGGCGTCGGGCGTGGCCGTCCTCTGGCTGGTGGGGCCGATGCTGAGCTTCGGCCTCGGTGCAGCTCTGCTGGGTCTGGCGGCCCAGAATTTCGAATTCTTGCCTTTGTTTGAAATCATCCGCCGCCCGGTGGCCTTCTGTGCCGAAGGGCTGGCATGGCTGATGAACGAGTGGGCTTTCCGGGTGTCCGTTCTGCCGGGAGCGTCCCTCTGGTTTGATGGGACCTATGCCGCACTGGTGTGTCTTGCGCTGATCCTGCTCTGCGTAATGGCAATGCGGCGGCACATCCGACTCCGGGTAGCTCTGCCGACGGTCATTCTGCTGGCGGCGCTGGCTATCGGGCTGGAAACGGCCCTGAGCTGGAACGTGGTGAACATCGAACTCGTGGGGACCCGGGCTGCGCCTGCCATCGTCATCACCCAGAGGGAGAAGGCAGTCGTCCTCTTCCGGGGCAGCAGCATCACCCAGCGGGCGGTGGAAAATCAGCTGGAAAAGCGGGGCGTGAGGACGGTGGAGCTTCTGGTTGACCTGCGGATGCAGCCGGAAGAACCCTGCCGTATCGAGGCCCAAAAGCGCATCAATGCCGCTGCTTTGGCCGAGAATACCACCCGACGTGCTTCCTGCGGCGGGGTGGACTTGGAACTTTTCCGCACCCGGCAGGGCTGCATTCTGCGGATGCGTGTCGGCGGGCAGAGGTTCATCACCCTCAGCGGTACGGTCCGGCCTGCGAAGCTCATCCGGGCCGAGTGGCTGCTGGCCTCGATGGCGCGGCCCGACAACATTCGCTACATGGATTATCTGACCTTGAGCAGCAAGTACCGCTGGATGGAAGATGATGCAGAGCCCGTCTCGCGTCTGCGCCTTCGTCTGGACGGGTGAGCGCTTTTCAAAGCGGGGGGAATGTGATACAATGAACTATCTGAAACGAAAGGGGATGTTCGATTGAGAAAAGCCATACTGACTGTTTTGCTGGTTGGCGTTTTGGTGCTGACAGCCTGCTCTGGTGCAAAACAGGTCTATGTATCGTCGGATTCACAGTCTGCAAGCAGTGCGGCGGAAGCGGAGAGCAGCAGTGTGCCTCAGATGGGAAAAGTTCATCTGGAAACGGCGAAGCTGACCGAGGAAGAAAATCGTTTTTTGTCTTTGACAACAGATGGAACTGTCCTTTTATATGACTATACGGCAGAAGACACAGAAACTTCTGTGGAGCTGACCTGCTACGAACTGGCGGGAACGCAGTTGGAAGTCGTCAATCGAATTGCTATCCCGGCGGAGAAAAGTGGACGAATTGCGGTAGCTTATTATCATATGGTCGAGGGATTCCGTCTCGCTGTAGAGACGTCGAATGGCGTCAAGAATATGAAGCTTGAAAATCCAGACCGAAAGCTGTCGGATGGTGCAGCCAGTGTTGGAGCATATGTTTCGGTAGATGAAAATGATGACTATGGAAAAGAGATTCCGCTGGCATCTGAAATCGTAAGCTCAAAGGATAGTGTACAGACTATTTCAGCGCAGGAGCTTTGGGAACACCCTGAAAAATATATGGATTCCGGTTATGAGGGTGTTTATCTGTTGACACTGAGCATCACTCAAAAACAAACGTAAAGGAGCCGATCATTTGGCAACGGAAACGAAACTCCGGCAGCTGGCCCAGGGAGGCTGTCCGGTCTACTATTTTTATTCCAGAGAGCGCTATCTTGTCCGGCAGGCTGTGGCCCGGGCGGCAAAGCTTCTGGCCGAGGGTGAGGACGAAGAAACGACCGTTCTGGACGGTGCTGCGCCCGAAATTGAGCAGCTCATCATGGCAGCAGGCACCATCTCCTTCTTTGGAACGCGGCGCGTGGTGCTTCTGCCCGAGGTGGACCCCGCCGCCTACAGCGACAAAGACCTCGACGAGCTGTGCGCCACGCTGGCCAGCCTCGAGAATGCCGTGGTGGTGCTGGGCAGCGTGTTCGAGATGGAGCGCAATAAGCTCAAGCTGGGCAAGCGGGCGCAGAAGCTCATCGCCCAGTGTACTAAGGTCGGCTTTGCCGAAGAGCTGGCCAAGCCCAAGCCCTACGAGCTGAAGGTCATGGTGATGGACCGCGCCAAGGCGCAGGACACGACCCTCTCCGAGGGTACGGCGACGGCCCTGCTGGAACGCTGCGGCGAAGACCCGTTCCTTCTCGAGAACGAGGTGGACAAGCTCTGCGCCCTCTCCGGCTATCAGACCGTGACCACGGCCATGGTGGCCGAGATGGGGACTGTGAGCCTCGAGGCCGACGTCTTCGAGATGATACGGATGATAACGGCGAAAAACGCCACCGGTGCCTGCAAAAAGCTGCAAACGCTTCTCCGTCTGCAGCAGGAGCCCATCCCCATCACGGCGGCCATGATCGGCAGCTATGTGGATCTCTATCGGGTCAAACTGGGCGCAGCCAAGCGGAAGAGCTACAGCACCGTGTTCAAGGATTTCGGTTACAAGGGCAGCGACTACCGGCTCAAGCGCTCTGCCGAGACGGCCAGCCACTACACGCTGCCCCAGCTGGAAGCCTGTATGCAGATTTTGCTTGAGCTGGACAAGAGTCTGAAAAGCCAGCCCGTGAGCGCGCAGACCCTGCTGGAAACGGCGCTCTGCCGCCTGGCAATGGCGGGAGGAAGAAGATGAGCGAGAAACTGGAACTGCTGCACACCGACCGTGTGCTCATCGTGGAGGGCAAATACGATGCGGCCCGTCTCTCCCACCTGACCGACGCCATGATCCTGCTGACGGACGGCTTCGGCATCTATAAGGATAAGAAGCGTCAGCAGCTCTTCAAACAGCTGGCCCACAAAAACGGCCTTATCCTCCTGACGGACTCCGACACGGCGGGCTTCCGCATCCGCACCTACATCACGAATCTGGTGGGGGAGAAGAACGTGGTGCAAGCCTACGTTCCGGCCATCCACGGCAAGGAAAAGCGGAAGGCTCAGCCCGGCAAAGAGGGGCTTCTGGGGGTCGAGGGCGTGGACGATGCCCTCGTTTTGCAGGCGCTCCAGGACGCTCTGGGCGAAGAAGCTGGCATTTCCCCTGCAAAGCCGGAGGGGAGGCAAATTACTTATACCGACCTCTATGAGTGGGGGCTTTCGGGTACGGCGGGTTCGGCTGAGCGGAAAACAAAGCTGCTCTGCGCTCTCGGTCTGCCGCCCCGGCTCTCGAAAAAAGAGCTGGTGGAAGCCCTCAACCGCCTTTACAGTTACGAGCAGCTGGACGAAATGCAGTCGGAACTGCTCGAAACATGAAAATACAGCAAACCCTCCTGAGAAAAACATGAAAAAGATTCAAGCAAGACTTCTGGGAAATTTGCCGTAAGCTGTGATATAATCAATATACTGTGCGCCCGTCGTGGACGAAACGACGGGCGCAGATTTTTGCAAGGTGCAATAAAGGAGACAATCAATGGAACGCGAAAAACTCAAATCGAGACTCGGGTTCATCCTCCTTTCCGCCGGCTGCGCGATCGGCATCGGAAATGTGTGGAAGTTCCCTTACATGGCAGGTCAGGGCGGCGGCGGCGCTTTCGTGCTGTTCTACCTGCTGTTCCTCGTCATTCTGGGTCTGCCCATCATGACCATGGAGTTCGCCGTGGGCCGTGCCAGCCACAAGAGCCCGGTGCGCGCCTATCAGGCCCTCGAAAAGCCCGGCCAGAAGTGGCACATCCACGGCTACTTCACCCTCATCGGCTGCTACCTGCTGATGATGTTCTACACCACGGTGGCCGGCTGGATGCTCCACTACTTCTACATGACCGCTGCCGGTAAGCTGGTGGGCCTTGACGCCGACCAGGTGGCTGGCAAGTTCACCGAGATGCTGGCAAGCCCGCTGACCATGGGCTTCTGGATGGTGGTCGTTGTGGCCATCGGCATCTTCGTCTGCGCCCGCGGTTTGCAGAACGGCCTCGAGAAAGTCACGAAAATTATGATGATCGCCCTGCTGGTCATCATGGTGGTGCTGGCAGTCAACAGTATGTTCATGCCCGGCGCAAAGGAGGGCATGACCTTCTTCCTCGTACCCGACTTTGAGCGGATGAAGGAAGTGGGCATCGTCAATACGCTGGTGGGGGCCATGAATCAGGCGTTCTTCACCCTGAGCCTCGGCATCGGTGCAATGGCCATCTTCGGCAGCTACATCGGCAAAGAGCACGCCCTGCTGGGCGAGAGCGTCCGCGTCGTGGTGCTGGATACCTTCGTCGCCATCACCGCCGGCCTCATCATCTTCCCGGCCTGCTTCACTTACGGCGTGGACCAGACCAGCGGCCCCAGCCTCATCTTCATCACCCTGCCCAACATCTTCGCAAATATGGCGATGGGCCGTCTGTGGGGCAGCCTGTTCTTCCTGTTCATGGCCTTTGCGGCACTTTCCACCGTGCTGGCCGTCTTCGAGAACATCATCTGCTGCGGCATGGAGCTGACCGGCTGGAACCGTCAGAAGTCCAGCCTCGTCAACTTCTTCCTCATCATCGCCCTCTCTCTGCCCTGTGTGCTGGGCTACAACGTCTGGGCCTGGGACGGCTTCGCCATCTTCGGCGGCGCGGTGCTGGATGTGGAGGATTTTCTCGTCAGCAACCTCTTCCTGCCGCTGGGCTCCCTCGTCTACCTGCTGTTCTGCGTCACCCGCTACGGCTGGGGCTGGGACAACTACAAGAAGGAAGTCAACACCGGCGACGGCCTCAAGATGCACGACTGGATGCGCGGCTACCTGACCTATGGTCTGCCCCTCATCGTCCTGTTCATCTTCGTGTTCGGCCTGTACGATAAGTTCATCGCCTGATAAAACAAAAATACGGGATGCGGCATTTTGCAGCATCCCGTATTTTTTATCGCTTTATTTCACATACCGGCCTTCGCAGATATTCTTGCAGCAGGCGCTGATGGGGAACCAGCAGCAGTCGCGGCAGATGTCGGCGAGGATCTCTGGCGTGGCCTTGGCGTCGATCTCGCGAATGAGATCCTGGTAGACGTAATCCTTTTCCTCGAGACCGAAGTATTCCACCGTCTTTGCATCGTAGCGCTTGACCTTTTCCTGCGTGTCGCAGAGGTCAGTCCCCAGCTTGTTGGGGCAGCAGGAGCAGAGGGTGTCAGTGGAGAAGGTGAGGTGGATGGTGGTGCCGGGAACATCCCGCAGCTGATGCACCACGTCGGTCATGTGGGCCACGAAATCGTTGTCATAGCCTTTGCCGGAATAGCCCTGCGTGCAGAGCAGATGATGGGGACGAAGTACGATGCTCATGCTTTCAGCCCCGGAATGCGCTTCCGCAGATTCAGGCCGATGGCGCAGGCCAGAACTGCCTTGATGATGGCAGTGGGGATGAAGGGCAGGACGCAGGCGGTGATACCCACGGCGATGGTGCTGTGGGCGACGACCACGAACATTGCAACGCCCACCACATAGTTGACCACCGTGCCGACGATGACAGCGGTGACGAAAGCACCCTTGAAGGCGTCACGGTGCTCCACGCCGAGGCCGATGATGTAGGCCATCAGGGGGAAAGAAATGAGGAAGCCGCCGGTGGGGCCGACGAACTTATCGAAACCGCCGGAGAAGTTTGCCAGCACCGGCACGCCCACAGCGCCCAGTGCCAGGTACACCAGCGAAGCGATGGCGGAAAGCTTGGAACCCAGCACCACAGCAGCCAGCGTGATGGCGAAGGTCTGCATGGTCATGGGGACGCCCAGAGGCATCGGGATGGAGATCTGGGCCATGACAGCGATAACGGCGGCGAACAGACCTGCATAGCAGATGTCCCGCACAGAGAACTTGGACTTGGTGGCCGCAGCGGCCTGGGTGTTCTGACTCATAAGAATTGTTCCTCCTATACATTCTGGCCCAAAGCGGCCATGCTCCCAGTATGGCAGACTGCAAACGCTGCGTCAACTTTGAATTCGCGAAAAGGTTTACAATTCGAAACGAAAAACAAAACAGAAAAATACACAAAAGATGTCGCTTTTGGTTGTGAAATGTGCTATACTAAATCTTAGCTATAAGAAGCACACCAGTGATATATAGAGAGGAGAACATCATGCAGCATGAAACCGTGATCGTGCTGGACTTTGGCGGCCAGTACAATCAGCTCATCGCGCGCCGCGTCCGCGAGAATAATGTCTACTGTGAGATCTATTCCTATAAGACGGACCTGTCCGTCATCAAGGAGAAGAACCCCAAGGGCATCATCTTCACCGGCGGCCCCAACAGCGTCTATCTGAAGGATTCGCCCACCATCGACCCTGAGATCTTCAGCTGGGGCGTGCCTGTGCTGGGCATCTGCTACGGCAGCCAGCTCATGATGCACCTGCTGGGCGGCCACGTCTGCCGCGCCCCCGAGCGCGAGTACGGCAAGACCGAGGTTTTCGTGGACAACAGCAGCAAGATGTTCACCGATGTGCAGCCCTCCACCGTCTGCTGGATGAGCCACAACGACTATATCGAGCAGGCTGCGCCCGGCTTCAAAATCACTGCCCACACCGTCAACTGCCCGGTGGCCGCAGCTGAAAACGAGGAAAAGGGGCTGTACGCCGTCCAGTTCCACCCCGAGGTGCTCCACACCGCTGAGGGCAAGAAGATGCTGCACAACTTCGTGTACAACGTCTGCGGCTGCACCGGCGACTGGAAGATGGACTCCTTCGTGGAGAACAACGTCGAGGCCCTGCGGAAGCGCATCGGCAGCGGCAAGGTGCTCTGCGCCCTGTCCGGCGGCGTCGATTCCTCCGTGCTGGCTGCCATGCTGGCCAAGGCCATCGGCAAGCAGCTGACCTGTGTCTTTGTTGACCACGGCCTGCTGCGCAAGAACGAGAAGGAAGAGGTTTGCGCTGTCTTCGGCCCTGGCAACGCCAACGGCTTTGACATCAACTTCATCTGCGTGGACGCCCGTGACCGCTACTTTGCAAAGCTGGCCGGTGTCACCGAGCCGGAGCGCAAGCGCAAGATCATCGGCGAGGAGTTCATCCGCGTCTTTGAGGAACAGGCGAAGCAGATCGGCAAGGTCGATTTCCTCGCACAGGGTACCATTTACCCCGATGTCGTCGAGAGCGGTCTGGGCGGTGAGTCCACCGTTATCAAGAGCCACCACAACGTCGGCGGCCTGCCTGACACCGTGGACTTCAAGGAGCTGGTCGAGCCGCTGCGCAACCTGTTCAAGGACGAAGTCCGTCAGGCTGGCCGTGAGCTGGGTCTGCCCGAGTATCTGGTCAGCCGCCAGCCGTTCCCCGGCCCCGGTCTGGGCATCCGCATCATCGGCGAAGTGACCCCCGAGAAGGTCGCTATCGTGCAGGACGCCGACGCCATCTGGCGTGAGGAGATCGCCAAGGCCGGCCTTGATAAGGAAATCAGCCAGTATTACGCCGCTCTGACCAATATGCACAGCGTCGGCGTTATGGGCGACGAGCGCACCTACGACTACGCCGTGGCCCTGCGCGCCGTCACCACCACTGACTTCATGACCGCCGAGAGCTACAATATGCCCTGGGACGTGCTGGGTACTGTCACCAGCCGCATCGTCAATGAGGTCAAGCACGTCAACCGCGTGTTCTACGACTGCACCGGTAAGCCGCCGGCCACGATCGAGCTCGAGTAATCTGCAAACCCTGAAAAGTATTGATGCAATGCAATATTTTGAGAGCCAAAAGGCTCTGTGATACTGCTTTGATACTATCAGGCGATTATTCATAAAGAGAGACATGAGAATGCCCTCTGAGAAACGGTAAGTTTTTCAGAGGGCATTTTTGTGTCTTTTATTCTTTACGCCACTTTTTCTTCGGCTCGTACCGGCCGCAGCCGTCGGCGGTCTGAGGCCAGTTGAGCTTCCATTCCAGATACTCTTCCTTGGTGATCTCGCCCTCCCGGAGCTGCTTCTTACGGAGCTGCCACTCCTTTAAGAAGTCATCCAGCAGACGATACCGGAAACTGACTGCCATGTGCTTTTCCGGGAAATCCGGGTCGGTGGTGTCTGTGACCTCGTAGAGCCGGGTGCCGGGATAGTGCTCGTCCAGCTCGAACAGAGTGTACATCACATCCTCTGCGGCGTACAGGGTCGGCTCATAGAGGGAACGGTAGTTCACGTCCAGCACCTCCGCAATCTTGCGGAGCAACTCTTCTTTAGGAGTGCGGGTGTTGCTTTCGTATTGTGCGATGCGGATGTCTGCGCTTTTCTCCTCAAACCCGATGGCAATGCCCAGTTCTTTCTGGGTCATACCTCGGAGGTTGCGGGCACGTTTGATGCGGTCACCGACTGCCATGCGATTGCCTCCTGACTTAAACATATTTGTTGAACCTAGTATAGCACAGAAAAATAGGAGGTGCAATAGAAAATAAACAAAAAAGTTTAAGATTTTACCTGAAAACCTCTTGACTTAACGGAATGTGTTTAGTATAATGAAAGCACAAAAAGATAAGCAAAAATGCTTAGTAAAATTGAATGACCGCCAAACTGATCCAAACCGCCAAGACCTTCCGAAAGGAAGCGAGCGCTCCGTAAGGGGACGGCACAGCACCGCAAAGGGGATATGCCTGCCGGAAGTCAGCGAGGATGAAACGGCACCGAAATGAAACCGACAAGGAAAGGACAAAAAATGGCAAACAGCATTTTTATCAAGGCAGACGAGCTGGCAAAGGAGCTGGACATCTCGCAGGGGCTGGCGTACAAAATGATCGCCCAGTGGAACGAGGAACTGAGAGCCAAGGGCTACACGACCGTGGGAGGCCGGGTAAGCAGGAGGTACTATCGGGAGAAGATCTACGGGGCAGGGGAGGAGTGATAGGATGCCAGCCTACAAGGACAACAGGCAGGGCACATGGTACGCTTCCTTCTACTTCGAGAACTGGCAAGGTGTGAAGCAGAAGAAGCTGAAACGGGGATTTGCCACCAAGAAGGATGCTCTGGCGTGGGAGCGGGAGTTCCTTCTTCAACAGGCGGCAGACCTGACCATGACATTTGAAGCCTTTGTGGAAATTTATATCACGGACAAAAAGGAGCGACTCCGGGAAAACACATGGTTTACCAAGGAGCATATCATCCGAACGAAAATCTTACCGTATTTCAAAGAAAAGCGGCTCAGCGAGATAAAGCCACGGGATGTGATTGCATGGCAGAACGAGATGCTGAACTACCGGGACAAAAACGGCAAGGCCTACTCGCCGACCTACCTCAAGACACTCCATGGACAGCTCAGTGCCATTCTGAACCACGCCGTCCGGTTCTACGGGCTGAAATCAAACGCAGCGGCCACAGCCGGGTGCATGGGGTCGGAAAAGCACAAGGAGATGCTCTTCTGGACAAAGGAGGAGTACCTCAAGTTCGCGGAAGCGATGATGGACAAGCCGCAGTCCTATTACGCTTTTGAGGTCCTCTACTGGTGTGGCATCCGGGAGGGCGAGCTGCTGGCTCTGACTCCAGCAGACTTCGACTTGGACAAGGGGCTGCTCTCCATCACCAAATCCTATCAAAGGCTGAAAGGCCGGGATGTGATCACCGACCCGAAAACATCCAAGAGCGTCCGGGTCATCCAGATGCCGCAGTTTCTGACGGACGAGATCAGGGACTATCTGAAATCCCTCTACAAAGTCCAGCCGGATCAGCGGATCTTTGAGGTGACCAAGAGCTACCTGCACCACGAGATGGACAGGGGAGCCAAGGAAGCCGGGGTGAAGCGGATACGAATCCACGACCTGCGGCACTCCCATGTATCGCTGCTGATCGAGATGGGCTTCTCGGCTCTGGCAATCGCAGACCGGGTGGGGCATGAGAGCGTGGACATCACCTATAAGTACGCCCACCTCTTCCCCTCAAAGCAGCAGGAGATGGCGCAGAAGCTGGACATGGAGCGAAGGGAGGGATGAAAATGGAACGAGTACTCGACCAGCAAGGCCGCTGGCGGAACAAGGTGGTAGCCTTCCGAATGTCCCCGGAAGAGGACGAGGTTCTGGAAGCCAAAGTAAAGCTCTCCGGGCTGACCAAACAGGAGTATATCATCCGCCGCCTGACCGACCGGGAAATCACCGTGGTAGGCAACCCAAGGGTCTACAAAGCCCTGCGAGACCAGATGAAGCTGATCTATCAGGAATTGCAGCGGCTGGCCGTGGATGAAGAAGTCCCACCGGACTTGCTGGAGACCTTGCAAATGGTGGCTCTGACGTTGAACGGACTTAAGGAGGAATGCGAATGACGGACAATAGAAAAACGACCGTACCGGGTGCATCTGTTGGCGCAGATGCGGTACAGTCGTCCTCAAAAATCAACACCAATATTATAACAAATTCGGACAAGCAAATCAATCTGCAAGCCGCGAAAAAGTCAAACAATTTCGGGCTGAACACGGTATCAATGACCGAACTGTACGACACGGTGTATCCACCCCGGAAGCCCATCGTGAACGACTTGCTGTACAGTGGCACCTACCTCTTCGTAGGTGCGCCCAAGGTGGGCAAGTCCTTCTTCATGGGGCAGCTTGCCTACCATGTGGCGATGGGGCTTCCGCTGTGGGAGTACGAGGTGCATCAGGGCACCGTCCTCTACCTTGCATTGGAGGACGATTACGCCCGGCTGCAGCGGCGGCTCTCCCGGATGTTCGGGGTAGAGGAGACCAGCAATCTCTACTTCGCAACGCAAGCTAAGTCCGTGAGCGAGGGACTTGACCAGCAGTTGGAAGGATTCATCCGGGAGCACCCGGATGTACGGCTCATCATCATCGACACCCTGCAGAAGGTGCGGGAAATCGGCGGTGACCGATACAGCTACGCCAGCGACTACGAGATCGTGACCAAACTGAAAACTTTCAGCGACAGGTACGGCATCTGCCTGCTGGTGGTTCATCACACCCGGAAGATGGAAGCCGAGGACAGCTTTGATATGATCTCCGGCACCAACGGTCTGTTGGGTGCAGCGGATGGCGCGTTCATCATGCAGAAGAAGCGGCGCACGGACAACACCGCACTACTGGACATCGTGGGGCGTGACCAGCCGGATCAGGAGCTGACATTGGAGTTTGACCGGGAACGCTGCGTGTGGGAGTTCCAAGGAGCCGAAACGGAACTTTGGAAGCTGCCGCCCGACCCGCTTCTGGAAGCGGTGGCAAAGATGCTCAGCTCCGAACAGCCAGAGTGGAGCGGTACACCCACGGAGCTGCTGGAACGTCTGTCTGGTGTGAGCATACAGGCAAACATCTTGACCCGGAAGCTGAACGTGAGTGCCGACAGGCTCTACAACGATTATGGAATTCGGTACGAAAGCAGGCGCACCCATGAGGGCAGAGAGGTCAAATTGACGCTGGAAAATTCTGGGGCGTGACGATTCGTGACGGTTGTGACGGTTTTTTTGCTACTATGTAAAATACCGTCACAATCGACACAACCGACACGGGATGGTGATAACGATGAAAAATGTGCAGATTTCGCAGGAACTTTTTGTCGCCTTGCTGCATTATCATTTGAGCGGCGAAAATGAGTACGAAGAGATTATTGAACAGGGCTTGGAGCAAAAACTGGATGCGATGCTGCGGCATGAGCTGTATGCCCAGTACAAGACAGCACCCACCGAGGAACAGCGGGAGCAGGCTCGGCAGGAGTATCTGGACAGACGGGGCGTGCCAGAAAGTTTCCGCTGGTGAGTTCCTCTATTGGCAGAAGACAGGAGCGTGACACGCTCCTGTGAATGCAATCACGCAGGAAGGTGGTGTTGGACCGGGCAGCGGTGAGGTGCAGCGAAACCCCGTCCGCAGACGGAAGCCCCCGGCAGGGCGCAAAGACATCTTTTGATGGACGGAACGTCTGTCAAAAGTGCTTTTGCGTTACTTTCGACGAAAGTAACAAAGCCTTTGCCGTGTCCGGCACCAGTTACTTCCACAGAGAAAGGACGTGCGATTGAAAAGAACCATTTCCGCAATGCGGGGTCCCGGCTCCCTCAACCATAACCGGAGAAGTTTCACCGCTGAAAACGTAGACCCGAAGCGCAGCAGTCTGAATGTCGTGTACCGTGATGAGCCGATTCAGAAGGTGTACCACGAACTGTTTGACGAGGCAGTGAAGCGTTACAATGCCAAGCAGAAGCGCAAGGACCGCTGTATCACCGACTACTATGAGCACCTGCGGACAGGCAAGCAGGAAAAACTCTTCCATGAGCTGATCGTCCAGATCGGCAACAAAGATGATATGGGTGTCCTGACCGAGAATGGCGCACTGGCAAAGGAACTGCTGGACGAGTATATGCAGGGCTTCCAAGAACGTAACCCGACACTGCGGGTGTTCGGAGCGTTCCTCCACATGGACGAAGCCACGCCCCATCTGCACATCGATTTCGTGCCGTATGTGTCCGGCTGGAAAGGCAAAGGACTGGACACCAAGGTCTCCCTGAAGCAGGCTCTGAAGGCCTTGGGCTTTGCAGGCGGCTCCAAACGGGAATCCGAGTTGAACCAGTGGATCAACGCTGAGAAGGAGCAGCTTGCTGCCGTGATGGAGCGGCACGGCATCGAGTGGGAACAGAAAGGCACCCACGAAGAGCACCTGTCTGTGCTGGACTTCAAAAAACAGGAGCGTAGTAAAGAGGTAGCGGCTCTGGAAGCTGCCAAGCAGGAGTGCCAGACCGACCTGACCGAGATGCAGGAACAGCTGGAAACAGCGCAGACAGCCGTAGAAGTCGCTGAACAGCGGGTACAGAAAGCAGAGCTGACCTACCAGAAGCAGAGCCAGAAGCTGAACAAGCTGGCTCCCATCATGGAGGGGCTGGAAAACCTGTCAGCGCAGTACTCCCAGCGGCCAGAAGAATGGGTGCCGGAAGCAGCCACATTTGAGACCGCCAAGAGCTATCGGGAGAAGAAGGCAATGCCGCTGATCCAGAAGCTGGTGAAGGTACTCTTTGCCCTCCATCGGAAGTACTGGGAGGTCAAGGATGAGCGGGATAAGTATCTGCACTTCTATCAGGACGAGAAGAAAGCTACCCATCATCTAAGCCAGCGGCTGAAAGAGGTGGAGGCTGAAAACTCTCAGTTCTATGCGATGAAACGTGATTTCAGGCGAGTATGGAACTATTTCGGTGCCGAAAAGATGCAGCAGGTCATTGGGCTTATGAGGGAGCAGGAGCAGACCACAGATAGGAGCCAGAAGAAGAACAGGCAGAACAGCATAGAGCTGTAAGCATAGCAGACCCCCGCCAGCGGATGTTGGCGGGGGTCTGTACATATAAGTGATATTTTACTCAAAAAGTTCCGGGGCAATATCCGTCAGAGCAAATCCGGGAATGTCTTTCTCGTCTTTGTAGGTGCCATCTTCAGCCAGAAACTCGACCTTTGCAAAGTCCGCAACTGGAATCTCAGATTCACAGACATACCAGTTCAGGTAGTCATTAGCGGTTTGTTTGAGGGTTGAGGCAACGCTGCGGTCAGCGTTGTACTTGTCGCAGAAAGTGCGCCAAGGCAGATACCGCCAGATTTTACCATTGGTCCTGATGGTAATGCGGCACATGATTTTGTCGTTGGACAGGCCGGTATTTTTGGCACCAGCATGGTCATTGGCAGTCAGCCAGACGACAGGGTGATAGTTTTCATATTTGTCAACGGATTTATAACCAATTTTCTGCCCATTAAAAAAGAGTGGTTCGTCATGGAGTGTGGCGTTGTCATATTTCAGATTGGAAGGTGTCAGAAGCAATTTCCCAGTTGCAAGAATCATCCGATACTTGATGAGGCTGGTGTAATGATACAGATTTTCGGGCAGTTTGGTCTTTTTCACTTTCATTTGTTTCCCTCCAAAACCGTAGATGCTTACTGATGTGAAACACGTCTGAGATGCAGATAGTGGACGAGATTGAAAAAAGTGTACACTATCTCGCTGAAAAATGCAATAGAAATTTTTATCGGCTTGCAATCACGGAAAAGCTGTGGTACGCTTTACTAGGATAGTATAAAGGGAAAGTGTATCCTTTTTAGAAAAAGACACCATAGTGTACCAATAGTGGTACATTTACTATGTTAAAATGAAAAAAACAATGCAGAAATCCGCATTTGATGGAGGAAATAAAAATGGTAGACACCAAAAAAGAGCAGGAACGCGAAGAACTGCACCGTGCAATCTGGGCGATTGCGGATGATCTGCGCGGCGCAGTGGACGGATGGGATTTCAAGAGCTACGTTCTCGGTACGATGTTCTACCGTTATATTTCGGAGAACATTGCCAGCTATATCAATCAGGGCGAAATTGATGCAGGCAACCCGGACTTCCGCTATGAGGATATGCCTGATGCAGAGGCAGAGCAGGCACGGGAAGGGCTGGTACAGGAAAAAGGGTTCTTCATCCTGCCCAGTGAGTTGTTCTGCAATGTACGAGCAAAAGCGGCCAGTGATGAAAACCTCAACGAAACGCTGGAAACAGTCTTCCGGCATATTGAGGAATCCGCAAAGGGCAGCTCCTCTGAGGGACAGTTTGCAGGGTTGTTCGATGATTACGATGTCAACAGCAATAAGCTGGGTGCGACTGTTGCCAAGCGCAATGAGAAGCTCGTGAAACTGCTGAACGGCGTGGCAGATATGAACCTTGGCGATGTGAAAGAGCATGACATTGATGCTTTTGGCGATGCCTATGAATACCTGATGACCATGTACGCCAGCAATGCGGGCAAGTCCGGCGGCGAGTTCTTTACGCCTGCCGATGTTTCGGAGCTGCTGACCCGGCTGGGTACGGTAGGCAAGAAGGAAATCAACAAGGTCTATGACCCGGCCTGCGGCTCTGGTTCGCTGCTGCTGAAGGCAGAAAAAGTGCTGGGACGGGATGCCGTGCGCAATGGCTTCTTTGGACAAGAAATCAACATCACAACGTATAACCTGTGCCGCATCAATATGTTCCTGCACGACATCGAATTTGACAAATTCGACATTGCCTGTGAGGACACGCTGACCAATCCGCAGCACTGGGATGATGAACCTTTTGAACTGATCGTATCGAATCCGCCGTACTCCATCAAGTGGGCCGGTGACGAGAATCCGCTGCTCATCAATGACCCGCGTTTTGCTCCGGCTGGTGTTCTGGCTCCGAAGAGCAAGGCAGACTTGGCTTTTATCATGCACTCGCTGGCATGGCTGGCTTCCAACGGTACGGCGGCAATCGTCTGCTTCCCCGGCATCATGTACCGTGGCGGCGCAGAGCAGAAGATCCGCAAATATCTGGTGGACAACAACTTCATTGACTGCATCATCCAGTTGCCGAGCAACCTGTTCTTTGGGACCAGTATTGCCACCTGCATCATGGTGCTGAAAAAGGGTAAAACGGACAATAAGGTGCTGTTCATTGATGCTTCTTCCGAGTGCGTCAAGGTGACGAACAACAACAAACTCACCCCGGAGAACATTAACAAAATAGTGGACACCTTTGCACAGCGGGCAGAAGAAGCACACTTCTCCCATCTGGCGGAGTATTCCGAGGTGCAGGAAAATGACTACAATCTGTCCGTTTCCACTTATGTGGAAGCCAAGGACACCCGTGAGAAGATCGACATTGTGAAGCTGAACGCTGAAATTGCGCAAATCGTAGCACGGGAGAATAAACTGCGAGCCGCCATTGACCAGATCGTGGCAGAAATCGAGGGCTGAGATGGAAAACGAAAAGAAGGATTCTGCATTGGTACGTTCTTCTGCGGCGGAATACCTGACCTTTGTTGCCTCTACGGGGGAGGACAAGGACAGCATTGAGATGCGCTACGAGGATGAAAACATCTGGCTGACGCAAAAGATGATGGCGACCCTTTACGATGTGGGGCTTCCGACCATCAATGAGCATATCAAAAAGATTTATGCTGACCATGAGCAGGACGAAGCGGCAACTATTCGGAAATTCCGAATAGTTCAAAATGAGGGTGGCCGACAGGTTACTCGCAGCGTGAACCACTATAATCTGCAAATGATTATTGCGGTCGGCTTCAAGGTGAACAACCAGCGGGCGGTGCGGTTCCGTGTCTGGGCAAATCAGATCGTGGAGCAGTACACCATCAAGGGCTGGGCAATGGACGAAGAACGCCTGAAAAACGGCGGCACAGTCCTGACCAAGAAATACTTTGAAGAGCAGTTGGAGCGCATCCGGGAGATTCGCATTTCGGAGCGCAACTTCTACCAGAAACTCACCGATATTTACGCTACTTCGCTGGATTATGACCGCAACGCGCTGACCACAAAAGAGTTCTTTGCAAAGGTGCAGAACAAGATGCACTATGCTGTGCATCGCCATACGGCGGCAGAGCTGATCTATGAGCGTGCCGATGCTGAAAAGCCGCACATGGGGCTTCACACATGGAAGGACGCTCCCAACGGCAAAATCAAAAAGAGCGATGTTTCGGTGGCGAAAAACTACCTGACTGAGGATGAAATGAAATCCATGGAACTGATCGTTTCGGCATACCTTGACCTTGCCGAGAACCGTGCCCGCCGTCATATCCCCATGACCATGGAGGACTGGGCTAAGCGGCTGGACATCTATTTGCAGGCAGATGATCTGGAAGTGCTGAAGGATGCAGGCAAAATCTCGGCACAGCTTGCAAAGATGCACGCCGAAACGGAGTTTGAAAAGTACCGTGTGGTGCAGGATCGCCTGTACCAGAGCGATTTTGACAGGTATTTGGAGGAAACTATTAGTACAGAGTGACCTAGGCGGAGGAGAAAAGCTGTGGCAAAAATCAGAGAAAACGAGCCGCTACCCCCACATACGAAATTGTCGTATGATGAATGTTACGCTAAGCTGATTTTGGAAAAATTCTTTCCGAACAAATATGAAAATCTACAATTAAGCGATAAGCCAGATTTGAGAGATTTGAAACATAATATTGGTATAGAAGTGACCTCTGTAATTCCAAAAGAAGAGCGAGAGGCATTAAACTTAGCGGCTATGATGCCGTATGTGAACGAACAATCCCAAGAGCGTAGACGCAAGAGATTGAAAAAAATGGGATATCGCTACACGAAGTATGGGATGGCACATCCATCTGAATCCTATATGTATGATGGCGATTTCAATGATGTAAATATAAAAGACACTCCTTGTAAAAGATTTCTTGAAGCATATGAAGAAAAAATAAGAAAACTAAATAGTGGCAATTATGCGGAATTAGAAGGATATGATTTGTATGTTTACTCGGAAGAAGTTATTGATAGTTGGATGATTCCAAAGCTCATACAGGCAGTAAACTCTATCAATGTAGGAGTAAAGAAATATAGATATATCTATTTCGTTACGCTATGTGAAATACTAGTGTTTGATACAGAACATGACGAATGCGCAGGAATTGATATAGCTGGCGGAAGAAAACTTGATGGATTGGGAGAAAAAGCAAGGAAGATAGTTGAGGCTGGTGAAAAAAGATGAGTAAACTGGATGAACTGATTCGGGAACTTTGCCCGGATGGTGTGGAAACATTTCCATTGGAAGAGTGCTGTAATATTCTTGATAAAAAACGTAAGCCTGTAACAAAAAACTCTCGCGAAAAGGGAGAATATCCCTATTATGGAGCTAATGGAGTACAGGATTACGTTTCTGATTATATTTTTAATGGAAAGTTTGTCTTAGTTGGAGAAGATGGTAGTGTAATAACAAAATCTGGCACACCTGTTGTGACATGGGCAGAAGGAAAAATTTGGGTTAATAATCACGCACATGTTATAGAAGAAAAGTCGGGGACAATGCTTCGGTACCTCTATTTTTATATTCAAACAATTGATGTTACTTCATTAATTCATGGAAATATCCCTAAACTTACGGGTAGGGATTTCCGGTCACTGAAAATTGCGCTTCCGCCGCTTGAAATTCAGCGTGAAATTGTCAGTATTTTAGACAATTTTACAAATCTTACAGCGGAACTTGCAGCGAAACTTACAGCGGAGTTTACAGCTCGCCAAAGGCAGTATGAGTTCTATCGGGATAAGCTATTGACTTTTGATGTCCTCAAGGAGGGGACGATTAACTTCTGCCAAAGAACACTTGGGGAAATGTTTGATTTCAGGAACGGCCTTAGCAAGGGCAAAGAGTTTTTTGGAAAGGGGACCCCATTTATTCGTTACACAGATGTTTACAATCATCGGACGCTTAGAAAAAAGGATATAACGGCACTGGTTGAGTGTACTGAAGATGAAAAGGAACGGTTAAAAGTATCAAGAGGGGATGTCCTTTTTACAAGAACATCCGAAACGGCGGAAGATATTGGATGGTCGTCTGTAATGCTTGATGATATGGATGATTGCGTCTTTAATGGCTTTACAATAAAGGCAACGCCGAAAACCAAAGAGCTTTTGCCCGAATACTGTGCTTATTGCTTTAGCACATCGGACTTTAGACAATATGTGACGAAACACTGTGCTTTTACAACACGAGCGTCCTTGACTGGAAACACGATTGCACAATATCGAATGACAATCCCGCCACTTGATATCCAAAGCCGTATTGTAAATGTGCTGGACAACTTTGAAAAGATTTGCTCCGACCTCAATATTGGCTTACCTGCTGAAATTGAAGCCCGGCAGAAGCAGTACGAGTATTACCGTGATAAACTCTTGACATTTGCAGAAACTGGTAACACAATTTTGAGCAGAGCAGAGCAGAGCAGAGC
>PPYE01357419.1_pt1 | contig 22906 bp, 19 predicted proteins | sample 1559881 | NCBI WGS metagenome assembly PPYE01 (sample SAMN08240022, study PRJNA423297) | Human gut metagenome, whole genome shotgun sequencing project.
TCATAATTCTTACTTTTTTGTTCGGTGCAAAATTAAACTATGAGAGTTGCATGGCAAAACCAAAACTTACGCAGAATGGAGAAATATGAACCGCCACCGTTAAAATTGCTTATTAGGGCGTTTCTGCGAGGTAATGATTTGAAAGCGTTTCTATTTCTCCAATCTGCGTTTTTCGCTTTTCCTCGTCTATGCCACTTAAAGCCAACGACTGCCACAACCACTTGAAACTCAAAACAAAAGCATCATCCTGCTATTTTTTGCTTTTTTAGGCGTTATTTTCAGATAAAAAACATTACTTTTGCATATAGATTTTGCGTGGAAGCGCACATCTTAATCTAATAAAAGGACATTTACTAATAACTTTAAAGCAAACAATATGGCAGCAACAGTACTGAACGATGCGCAGATTGATATACTCAATATGATGCAATGGGTGAAAAGTCCCGAGGCTTTAGCTGACTTGAAACAAGCGATATCCGATTTCTTTGCAAAGAAAGCGAAGGAAGAGATAGACGCTATGTGGGCTAACGGAAAGATGAACGAGGCAAAGTTCGAAAGCTTTGAGAATCTTCACGAAAGAACTCCTTACAAACGATAGAAAGCTATGAACATTGTCTTGGATACCAACTGTCTGATTATGGCTATTTCGGCACAGAATGAATACTATCAAGTGTGGCAAGACTTTCTTGATGGCAAGTACGTTCTGTGCGTAACAAATGATATCATAGAGGAATACTCGGAAGTTATAACGCGAAACATATCACCTTTGGTTTCCGAATTCATCATCACAGCCATTCTAAACAGGAAAAACATAAAACTTATATCACCTTCGTATGCTTTCCATCTTATAGAAGCAGACGAAGACGACAATAAATTTGTTGACTGCGCCATTATTGGCAACGCAAAGTATATTGTAACACAAGACCATCACTTCAATATTCTGAAACAAATATCATTTCCGAAAGTAGACGTGATAACACTGAAAGCGTTTCTTGCGGACTTGCAAAAACTATAAATAACAATGAGAGAGAAAATTGATTGCTTTCTGCCCTGCAACGATGTAGCCGAGATTGCCGACTCGCTGCAGACGCTGAGCCAAAGCAAGACTACACAGCATATAAACCTGCTCGTGAGCGACGCAAGCGACATCTGCGCGTGCGGCGACTCGGACAGCATCAGCGACTGCACCGTGATAACCATAGACGGACTGACGTCGACAAAGACGCTGCTCACCATCGAGGAGCATACCGACGCCGAATACGTGCTACTGAGCCTGAAGCACACGCCGGTGAGCCTCGGACTGCATGCGCTCGACCGACTGCTGCGCGTGGCTACCGACAGCAATGCGGGCATGGTGTACGCCGACTGCTACATACAGAAGGACGGCGTGCAGGAGAAACATCCTACCATCGACTATCAGACGGGCAGCATACGCGACGACTTCGACTTCGGACAGCTCGTGCTCATACGCGCATCGCTGCTGCATGAGTACGCGGCGAAGCAGCATCTCGCCGACTACAAGTGGGCTGGCTTCTACGACTTGCGCCTGTACATAAGCCGCAAGTCGCAGATTTTCCATCTTAACGAGTATCTGTACACGCAGGTGGAGACCGACTCGCGCAAGAGCGGCGAGCGCCAGTTCGACTACGTCAACCCGCGCAACCGCGAGGTGCAGATAGAGATGGAACAGGCGGCAACGAAGCACCTCGACAAGATTGGCGCTACGGTAGACACGTCGAAATATATGAAGCCAGACTACAGCGAGCAGGACTTCACGTACGAGGCTTCGGTGATTATACCTGTTTTCAACCGCGCCAAGACCATCGCCGACGCTGTCGGATCGGCTCTCGCGCAGAAGACTACATTCAAGTATAACGTAATAGTGGTGGACAACCACTCCACCGACGGCACTTCAGACATCCTCGCAGCGGCTGCTGCCGAGGACAAGCGCCTCATACATATCATACCCGAGCGCACCGACCTCGGCATCGGCGGCTGCTGGAACGTAGCTGTCGACGACGCACGCTGCGGACGCTTCGCCGTGCAGCTCGACAGCGACGACCTCTACTCGTCGCCGCAGACGCTGCAGCGCATCGTCGACGAGTTTCACAAGCAGGGGGCTGCGATGATTGTTGGCTCCTACCGCATGTGCAACTTCCAGCTCGAGACGCTCCCGCCGGGACTTATCGACCACAAGGAGTGGACCGACCAGAACGGACCGAACAACGCGCTGCGCATAAACGGACTCGGCGCGCCGCGCGCTTTCTTCACGCCTATCCTGCGACAGATTCAGTTCCCGAACACTTCGTACGGCGAAGACTACGCTCTCGGACTCGCCTTCAGTCGCAAGTACCGCATCGGCAGAATCTTCGACGAGCTTTATCTGTGCCGCCGCTGGGACGGCAACAGCGACGCCGCCCTCAGCATAGAGCGCCAGAATGCCAACAACCTGTATAAGGACCGCCTGCGCACGCTGGAGATTGCGGCGCGCCAGCAACTCTCCGAAGGCACCGCAGACGCCTCAGCCGACAGTTCGCTGCAGCGTTTCTTCAACCGCCAGCTGGAGGTGTGGGAGGATGCCAGACAGCACTTCCACGACCTGCGCAACGTGAAGACACGCGAGTTGTCGTGCGGCGAGATTACACTCAAGCTGCAGTTCAACCCCGCACGCATCGTCTCTACGGGCGCAAACATCGACCGCAAGACCATCGCCGAGCGCCCCTGCTTCCTCTGCGAACAGAACCGACCGAAGGAACAGATGCAGAAGCAGGTGGACAAGAACTTCACGCTTCTCGTCAACCCCTTCCCTATCATGCCGCAACACTTCACCATTCCGCTGCGCACGCACCGTCCGCAGAGCATCGGTATGAACTATGGAGAGATTTACCGACTGCTCAACGCCTACCCGACGCTGACGGTGTTCTATAACGGACCGAAGTGTGGCGCGTCGGCTCCCGACCACATGCACTTCCAGGCTGTATGTTCGGGCATGCTGCCGCTGCAGACCAACTGGCCCCGACTGAGCCGCGACACCGAAGTGCTCATAAAGAACGACGAGCGTGGTGCGATAACAGCCGTACGCGGCTTCGCCGTGCCCGTATTCTCTATACGCACCACCGACCAGCACACGGGCGAACAGCTCTTCCGCAAGCTCTATTCGGCGCTGCCGATGCACGGTGGCGACACCGAGCCGATGATGAACATCATAGCATGGCGCGACGGCGACGACTATCAGGTGGTGGTGATACCACGCACGAAGCATCGTCCCGACTGCTACTTCGCCGACGGCGAGCAGAAACGCCTCGTCAGTCCGGGTTCGCTCGACATGGCGGGCTTCATCGTCACACCGCGTAGCGAAGACTTCAACACGCTCAGCGCAGACGAAGCCGTAGCTATCTTGAAGGAGTGCGGCATGGACACGGCTACGTTCAACGAGACAGCCGAGAAGCTGCGCACACTTGCAGCGGGCAACCTCGCTTCTAACACCCACTTCGCAGGCAAGCAGCCGAACGTATCGGTAGGCATCGTGAGCGGCGCGAAGATATCTTTCTCGCTCAACAAGCCGTACATGGCTAAGGGCAACCTGATTGAGGGCGAGCAGGTGGTTGAGTTCCATGAGGGCGGCATTCTGTGGAACGGCAACCAGTATCGCGAGCTTACTTTCCATCCGCAGCAGAACGACGCCTCGTTCTCTCTACACGACGTCACAATCGGCGTCAACTTCCATTGGGAGCGTCAGGAGACGCAGACCTTCCTGGGCACGCTGCGCCTCGTGGTAGACTCAGACCGCGTCTGCGCCATCAACGAACTGCCCGTGGAGTCGTATCTTGAAAGCGTCATCTCAAGCGAGATGAGCGCCACATCGAGCCTCGAACTGCTCAAGGCGCACGCCGTCATCTCGCGCAGCTGGCTGCTTGCGCAGATTGAACAGCGCCACAAGCAGCAGACGGGCGCCGGAGGCAGCGGCTTCTTCTCGTTCATACGCAAGGACGACGAGCTGATAAAGTGGTACGACCGCGAAGACCACACCATCTTCGACGTATGCGCCGACGATCACTGCCAGCGCTATCAGGGCATCACAAAGGCTACGAGCAAGCATGTGGCGGAGGCTATACACGCCACACGCGGACAGATACTGATGGACAACGACGAGATATGCGACGCACGCTTCAGCAAGTGCTGCGGCGGCGCGACGGAGGAGTTCCAGTATTGCTGGGAGAACGTGAAGAAACCGTATCTTGCGGCGATACGCGACGTGGCTGACGCAAGCTCTTGCGGATGCAGCAACGCCGCAGCCGCAGAACTGCCCGACCTGACCGTAGAGGAGAATGCCGAACGCTGGATTCGCACGGCGCCGGAGTCGTTCTGCAACACCGACGACAAGAAGATACTCTCGGAAGTGCTCAACGACTACGACCAGGAGACGACTGACTTCTATCGCTGGCACGTCACATACACGCAGGACGAGCTGAAGAGCCTCATCACAGAGCGTCTGAAGATGGAGTTCGGCGACATTCTCGACCTCGTTCCGGTGGAGCGTGGCAGCAGCGGACGCATCTGCCGCCTGAAGATTGTGGGTTCGGAGCGCACCTTCACTATCGGTAAGGAACTGGAGATACGCCGTACGCTCAGCGATACGCATCTCTACAGCAGCGCGTTCGTGGTTGACAAGGAGGACGTAAAGGACGGCGTGCCGCAGACATTCCGACTCACGGGTGCAGGCTGGGGACATGGCGTGGGACTCTGCCAGATTGGTGCCGCCGTAATGGGTGCCAAGGGCTATAACTACGACCAGATTCTGCTGCACTACTATCGCGGAGCGGAGATAAAGAGGATATATAAGTAATGGTGAAGTGGTGAAAGGATGTTGAGGTGGTGTGGTGTTGAGATGGTGACATTAGTACATATCTCAACATAACAACACCTCAACAAAACAACATTTCATAACTCAAAACTCAAAATTGCCTTTGGCAATAATTAATAATTAAAAATTAAAAATTAATAATTGAAAAAGACAAATCCGTGGGCATGGATTCCCACACTATATTTCGCAGAAGGCCTGCCAAACGTTGTCGTTACAGCCCTGTCGGTAGTCATGCTGATGCAGATGGGACTGAGCGATGCTGAGGTGGGACTCTACACGGGCTGGCTGGCTCTGCCTTGGGTGGTGAAGCCGCTATGGAGTCCGTTCATCGACCTGCTGAAGACAAAACGCTGGTGGGTGCTCACGATGCAGCTGCTCATGGGCAGTGCGCTGGCAGGCATCGCCTTCACGCTGCCTACGTCGTTCTGGTTTCAGGGCACGATGTTCTTCCTCTTCGCTATGGCGTTCGCCAGTGCCACGCACGATATCTCTGCCGACGGCTTCTACATGATAGAGCTTGACGAGCACAACCAGGCGAAGTACGTCGGACTGCGCAATACGTTCTATCGACTCGCCGTCATCTTCGTGAACGGCGCACTCGTGTCGCTCGCCGGCTTCCTTGAACATCAGTTGCAGATGCCTGTGGTCTACACCTGGACGCTCATATTCTACGCGCTCGCGGCACTCTTCATCGGCATCTGGCTCTACCACTGCAAGATGATGCCGCGTCCTGCCGACGATGTTAGTTCGGAGAAGAGCGTTGGAGAGGTGGCAAGCGAACTGAAAACGATGCTCGCCACATTCTTCTGCAAGTTCGGCACAAAGGAGACGGTGTTCGTGATGCTATTCCTGCTGTTCTACCGCTTTCCGGAAGCTCTGCTGAACACGATGACAAAGACGTTCCTCATGCGACCTACAGCCGAAGGCGGAATGGCTCTGACACCCGAGGAGTACGGACTGGCGCAGGGCACGGTAGGACTCATCGGACTGCTCTTGGGCGGAATACTCGGCGGCGTGCTCGTCAGTCGCGACGGCATGAAACGCTGGCTGTGGCCGCTCGTATGCGCCATCACGCTGCCAGATGTTGTGTACATATACCTCAGCTACACGCTCGACTCTAATCTATGGGTCGTATCGTCGTGCCTCTTCGTGGAGCAGTTCGGCTATGGCTTGGGCTTCACCGTATTGACGCTCTACATGCTTTACTACAGTCAGGGCAAGTTCCGCACTTCACATTATTCTATATGCACCGGCATCTCCTACCTCGGACTGATGCTGCCGGGCATGGTGTCGGGATACGTTAAGGACATCATGGGCTACAAGATGTTCTTCATCTTCGTGATGGCGTGCTGCCTGATCACGTTCCTCGTGACGGCGTTCCTGAAGATTGACCCCGAGTTCGGAAAGAAAAAATAATGACAGACAAGCAAAAGAAAACAACCTACCGCCCACACCGCAGAGGTGCAAAGACCCGCTGCCTGTGGTTTCCGTCGCTGATGTTCGGTGACGGATTGGCTGTGTCTGTGCTTGTTCTGACGATAGTGATGCTGCGCCGCATGGGACTTGACACCCCCGATACAGCGCTTGCCATCGCATTGCTCTGTCTGCCCGTGCTGCTGCGCCCGCTGTTCGAGATGATAGTCACCCACTTCTGGGGCACCACAAAGGTATGGATTCTCTCCACACAGTTCATCTCCGCTCTCTCACTCGCCGCCGTAGCCTTCACGCTCCATACGAGCTACTGGCTGCTGGGCACGGCATGCTTCATGCCGTTCTTCGTCTGCTCGGCTCTGTTCTACAACATCGCCCTGCACCGCTTCTATGTCGACACGCCCCAGGGGGTGCACTTGTCTCAGGGGGTACACTTGTCTCAAGTGCACCAACCAAGCACAACACCTCAACACCTCAACACCTCAACATCTCAACCTCAACACCTCAACATCTCAACACCTCAACACCTCAACACCTCAACTTCAACACCTCAACTTCAACACCTCAACACCTCAACACCTCAAATCTCAACACCTCAACACCTCAACACAACAACATTCCATAGTCAAAAATCCTGCGGATTTTTGACTATAGCCCTCCTCTTCGGCTGCGGAGTAATGGCGATGGTGGGCGGCAATATGGAAGTAGTGACACGCAACATACGCTACTCGTGGAGCTTTGTGTTCTACGTGATGGCAGGCGTGGAACTGTTTCTGTGGCTCTGGCACACCCTCTTCCTGCCCGGCGGACCACACGGCTACGCCAAGCCGAAGCCTACGATGGGTCTGCATCGCGGCGAGTTCAGAGAGACTATGCGCCGTATGCTGCAGCGCAAGGACGACATCGCCACACTGATGTTTCTGCCGCTCTTCCTGCTGCCCGAAACGCTGCTCGCCCTCACCGCCCCACTCTTCGTCATAGCCAAGCCACACAACGACGGACTGGGCATGTCGCCGCAGGAGTTCGCCTACGCGCAAGGCACAGCAGCCGTCATCGCCATCACCGTCGGCTACATCCTCGGCATATACGCCATACGCCGCCACGGACTGCGTCGTTGGCTGCTGCCCTCAGCCATGCTGCTCGCCATTCCGGGCGCCGCACTGCTCTTCCTCAGCTACAACACGGCAGCGCCACTCAGCATCGTAGCCGCAACGCTGGCTGCGGGTCACGCCGCATTGGGCTTCGCTCTTAGCATGGTGAAGCAGGTGGTGGTGCGCTTCACGCGCAACATGCCCGACAGCACTTTGCGCCACGCCATAGCGCGCACGCTCATCGCCACGCCGTTCGTCATCGTTGGCGCATTAGCCAGCCTCATGCTCACCATCGCCGACTATCAGCGCATCTTTCAGCTCGCCACGGAGCTTGCCGTAGTGCCACTGATTGTCAGCGTGTTCTACATTTATCTCACACGCAGACAGCCGCAGGCGGAGTGAAACGATTTCCCAACTTTCTTCTTCACCTTCTCGCCAAAAATGTGTATCTTTGCATTCTGTATAACACCAGTTGCAACTAACGAAAAAGATAGATAATCATGAGCAATAACAAGCAACTATATATCGACTTCGAAGCCTACGAACGTATGGCAGAGCCGCATAAACAAGAAAAGGCTTCTGCATGGCGTACAGCAATCGGTCTGCAGGATGTGGATGGACTGAAGGTGTCCGACTATCTAAGAGAGACTGCTGTACGCCATATTGAAGGCGATATCACCATTGATGATGTTAGGGAGCGGCTGAAATCTTATTATATCAACAAGCCCACACATGACAAGGACGATGAAGAAAAGGAAGAAGCTGACCGAGTTGCAGCCAATATTGCAAAACTGCTGAGCGAAAAGTCGTTCTCGTTTACAGCATTGGAATTTCTGAATATCCACAGACACCTGTTTGAAGGTGTGTTCAAACACGCAGGCGAGGTACGCACTCACGACATTAGCAAGAAAGAATGGGTGCTTCAAGACGACTCCGTTGTATATGGACGTGCAGCAGACATCATGATGGCATTGAGGTATGATATACAGCAAGAGAAAGAGTTCAATTACAAAGGACTGACCACCGATGAAATCATAGAACATATCGTTGATTTCGTCACGTTGCTTTGGCAGAACCACCCATTCCGCGAAGGCAACACAAGAACAACGGCGGTATTCGTCATCAAGTATCTGCGATCTATCGGATTCAAGGTGAACAATGATTTGTTTGCAAACAATTCGTGGTACTTCCGTAACGCATTAGTACGTGCCAACTATCGCAATCCATTAAAAGGAATAGAGCCGAACAAGTCTTTTCTAATCAAGTTTTTCCGCAATTTGATATTGGAGGAAGAAAACGAATTGAAAAACCGCTATATGCTGATTGGCTACCAAGATGATTGCGACACCCATACAAGTACCCATACAAGTACCCATACAAGTACAAACAATTCCGTAAGCTCATTGAGCGAAAATGTAAAGCGTTTGGTTATAGCAATTGGTACTGAAGAAAAAGGCATAAAAGAAATGATGGATGCTGTAGGATTGAGAAACCGCCCCAACTTTATCGAATACTCTCTTACTCCTGCCATCAACGGAGGACTTGTCACAATGAAATATCCCGACTCCCCCCGCCATCCGCGTCAGAAATACCTCCTGACAGTAAAAGGTCTGGCTGTGTATAATGAGTTTAAAGAAATGGGAAAATAAAGCCTCGGGCTGGTAGATACCAAGAAAAAGATGGAAGATGGCTGGAAGATACGCCCGTTTTGCGGACTATCTTCCAGCCATCTTTATATCCGTTTATGTTTGGTCTTCAACACATTACGATTGCACGACGCCCATAGCTGGAAGATATGGAAGATAAAAACGGCAATCGAGAATTATTAGTCGATAAATCGCTTTGTTATCTCGCCGTACATGTCGATGCGGCGATCGCGCAGGAAGGGCCACCAGCGGCGCACGTCCTCGCTGTGAGCAAGGTCTACCTCCACGATTACGCTGTCCTCAGCGTCGGGAGCCGAGCGATAGAGCATCTCGCCCTGCGGACCCACAACCATTGACGAACCCCAGAACTCGATGCCCGGTGTCTGCTTGCTCGGGTCTGGCTCGAAGCCGACGCGGTTGACCGACACTACGGGGAGACCGTTGGCTACGGCATGACCGCGCTGCACGGTTGTCCACGCCTCGCGCTGACGCTGCTGCTCGTCCTCGGTGTCAGACGCAGCATAGCCGATAGCTGTAGGATAGATGAGAAGTTCGGCACCCTGCAGAGCCATCAGTCGCGCTGCCTCAGGGTACCACTGGTCCCAGCATACGAGCACGCCGAGCTTGCCCACGCTGGTCTGAATCGGACGGAAGCCGAGGTCGCCAGGTGTGAAGTAGAACTTCTCGTAGTAGGCAGGGTCGTCGGGGATATGCATCTTGCGATACTTGCCGGCGATAGAGCCGTCGCGCTCCATGACGACAGCCGTGTTGTGATACAGACCCGGAGCACGGCGCTCGAAGAGCGATGTGACGATAACCACGTTGCACTCGCGTGCCAATGCGCCGTAGAAGTCGGTAGACGGACCAGGGATAGGCTCGGCAAGGTCGAAGTTGTCTACATCCTCCACCTGGCAGAAGTAGAGCGAGTTGTGCAGTTCCTGCAGCACAACAAGTTCGGCGCCACGCTTTGCGAGGTCGCGCACGCCGTCGGCAAGACGCTGCATGTTTGTCTTCACGTCAGCCACGTTGTGCTGCTGAAGATATCCTATTTTCAAGTGTTTCATAATCTTTCTACGTATTTATTTTGTTGCAAAGTTAGCCATTTTCGGTTAAAAAGCCTCATCTCAACTGCCAGAAAGCCACGGCAGCAGCTGCGGCAACATTGAGCGAGTCGATGCTGCGTGCCATCGGTATGCGCACCACATAGTCGGCGGCAGCGATAGTAGCGGCAGGCAGTCCGTCGCCCTCGTTACCCATGACAATGGCAAGACGAGGCTCGGCGAGCAGCGCAGCATCGTCGATAGACACCGAATTGTCGGTGAGAGCCATCGCAGCGGTGCGGAAGCCATATCGGTTCAGGTCGCTGACCGGACCGTCTATCCACGTCCAAGGAATAGAGAACACCGCACCCATCGACACCCTCACCGCACGGCGGTTGAGCGGGTCGCAGGATGTGCGCGTCATAAGCACGGCGTCGATGCCAAGAGCGGCAGCCGAGCGGAACATCGCTCCAACATTGGTGGCGTCTACAACACCATCGATGACCACCACACGGCGCGCATCGCGGCACACCTCCTCGACGCTTAGCTCCGCAGGGCGACGCATAGCACAGAGCACGCCGCGCGTAAGCACGTAGCCGGTGAGCGAGGCAAGCAGTTCGCGACTGCCTGTATAGACGGGTATATCGCCACACCGACTGATTATCTCTGCCGCATCGCCCACTACATGACGCTGCTCGCAAAGCAAAGCCAAGGGCTCGTAGCCCTCAATAAGCGCACGGTCGATGACCTTCGGACTCTCCACGATGAACACACCACTACCCTTTTCGTAGCTGTGGCGCAGCTGCTTCTCCGTGAGACTCGAGAAAAGCTCAACACCGGGGAAGTCAAGCGAATCAATTTCTACTATAGCCATTGCGCAAACCGTTTATTTCGCCAACTGACACTCGGCAGGATACTGCATTGTGAGGCAATGGATAGATCCGTGCTGACGAACGATAGTGCGCGAGTCGATGCCGATGATGTCGTAGCCGGGGAAAGCCTCAGCCACGAGAGCCAAAGCACGAGCGTCGTTCTCCTCCTGTGCGTATGTAGGCACGATGACAGCGCCGTTGATGATGAGGAAGTTGGCGTATGTAGCCGGCAGACGGTCGCCGTCGTCGTAGAGTGCGTCGGGCATAGGCAGACGCAGCAGACGATAGGACTTGCCATCGGCGTCGGTGGCCGCCTTCAGCTGCTGCTCAAGAGCGTGCAGGTCGGCATACTGCGGGTCGTTCTCGTCGTCGCACCCCACATAAAGTAGCGTATTGTCAGGACAAATGCGCACGATGGTGTCGATATGTCCGTCGGTGTCATCGCCGATGAGCTGTCCGTGGTCGAACCATACTATCTTGCGGGCGCAGAGTCGCTCCTTCAACACCTGCTCCACCTCTGCCTGCGACAGGGGTTGGTTGCGGTTGGGCGCCATAAGGCATACGCTCGTGGTGAGCACCGTGCCGCGTCCGTCGCTCTCGATAGAACCACCTTCGAGCACAAAGTCGTCGTAGTCGACACGCTCGCCAGCGAACACTCCGCGAGCATGGAGCGTACGGTTGATGAGATTGTCCTTATCGGCAGCGAACTTCTCGCCCCATCCGTTGAAACGAAAGTCGAGAAGGCGGCAGGAGGCTACGGCATTCTTGCCGTAGTCTCCTGCTGTGGGGATGAGCGTGATGAAGGCATGGTCGCGAGCCCAAGTGTCGTTGTTGTCGCACTCGTAGATGCGCACGTTCTCCATCTCCTCGGCAGAAAGACTCTGCTCAAGCTCTTCGCGCACCGCGTCTGGATGCTTTGCGGCGATGACAAGCGGCTCGTAATGAGCCACAGCCTTGGCTATCTGCACGAAAGTTTCGGTGATGTCGTCGAGATACGGAAGCCAGTCGGTATCCTCGTGAGGCCATGTGAGTTGCACGCATGACTGACGGTGCCACTCGGCAGGAAGTATGTAGTTTTTGTTCTGCATAAATCTAACAATGTGTCATTTTTGTTTAAAACTACTGCAAAGTTAGTGTTTTTCCGTCAAACAGTCTTACAATTCAAGTTTTTTGACTAAATTTGCAAATAATACTTTATACTCTAAAAAAAGAAAAACTTATGAAAGACTTCATCAAAAACGTGCTTGCCACGATGGTCGGTATGTTCGGATTCTTCATCGTGATGGGCGTTATCGGCATGATGAGCATCATCGGCATGATAGCGTCGGGCAACGCCGCACAGAACGTGGAGAAGAACTCGGTGTTCGTGCTCAATCTTTCGGGAACAATCAGCGAGCAGGGATCGGAGAACCCGCTCAGCATGTTCACAGGCGACAACTCGCTGAACAGCGGACTGAACGACATTCTCTCGTCTATCAAGAAGGCTAAGGCTAACGACGACATAAAAGGCATATACATAGAAGCGGGCGCACTTGCAACCAACTACGCCACGCTGCAGGAGATACGCAATGCGCTCGCCGACTTCCGCAAGAGCGGCAAGTGGATTGTGGCTTACGGCGACTTCTACACGCAGGGCGCTTACTACGTGGCGTCGGTAGCCAACAAAGTGTACATCAACCCGAAGGGCATCGTCGACTGGCACGGCATCGGTGCACAGACCATGTTCTACAAGGACTTCATGGCGAAGTTCGGCGTGAAGTGGGAGGTTGTTAAGGTGGGCACATTCAAGAGTGCGACGGAGACCTTCACCGAGGAGAAGATGAGCGACGCCAACCGCTTGCAGACACAGACCTTCATCGACGGCACATGGCGCAACGTATGCGACGCCGTATCGAAGAGCCGCGGCATAAGCGTCGACTCGCTCAACAGCTACGCCGACTCGTATCTCGCGCTGCAGGCTACAGAGACGCTCGTGAAGGCAAAGATGGTTGACGGCATGATGTACGGCGACCAGGTGAAGGACGCCGTGAAGAAGATGATGAAGCTCGACAAGGACGACGACATATCTCAGCTCACTCTGAACGACATGCTCAACTTGAAGGACGGCAAGGTAGAAGGCAGCGAGATTGCCGTCTACTATGCAGAGGGCGACATCGTGCAGGACCCAAAGGCTGCTACGATGTTCGGCAACAACAACTATATAGCAAGTCGCAAGGTGTGCAAAGACCTTGAGGACCTTATGAACGACGACGACGTGAAGGCTGTGGTTGTGCGCATCAACTCGGGCGGCGGCGACGCTTACGCTTCGGAGCAGATGTGGCACCAGATGAGCGAGCTGCGTAAGGTGAAACCGGTAGTGGTGTCGATGGGCGACTATGCTGCGTCGGGCGCTTACTATATGTCGGCGCCGGCGTCGTGGATCGTGGCCCAGCCGAACACGCTGACGGGCAGCATCGGTATCTTCGCCGTGATACCCGACCTCAGCGGACTCGTCACAACAAAACTCGGCGTGCGCTTCGACGAGGTGAAGACCAACCGCAACTCTACATTCGGCAACCTCATGGCACGCCCGTTCAACGCCGAAGAGAAGGCTATGCTGCAGGCAAGCGTCAACCGCGGATACAGTCTGTTCCGCCAGCGTGTGGCTGAGGGCAGACGTCTGCCGGTGGAAAGCGTGGAGAAGATAGCACAGGGACGCGTTTGGCTCGCTACCGACGCACTCAACATAAAGCTTGTAGACCAGTTGGGCGGCATCGACGACGCCGTGAAGAAGGCTGCACAGCTCGCAAAGCTGAAGGACTACTACACAAGCGACTATCCTGCAGCGGCTTCGTGGATGGACGCTATGCTCAACTCGATGTCGTCGTCGGGAACTTATCTTGACGAACAGCTCAGACAGACGCTCGGCGACTTCTACCAGCCGTTCACCATGCTCCGCTCTATCGACAAGCGCGAGGCTATCCAGGCACGCATACCGTATGCTATCAGCATTAAGTAATGAGATGGTGTGGTGGTGAGATGGTAATGTGGTGACAATACTTTAACTTGCTCTTATTAATCCGAATATATAAAGGACTGTACCGAATATATAAAGGACTGCACGGAGCGTTTAATTATAATAAATGTGAGAACAGAAGGCGACTTTATAAAAATCAACGAGTGGCTGCTACCGCTTAGCTGGCTCTACGGATTGGGAGTGCGACTGCGCAATTGGATGTTCAATATCGGACTGAAGAAGAGCCGTAGCTTCGACATACCCGTAATATCTGTGGGCAACATAACGGTGGGCGGCTCGGGCAAGACTCCACACGTGGAATATCTCATCAATCTGCTGCATGAGAAGTTCCGCGTGGCTGTGCTCTCGCGCGGATACAAGCGCAAGAGCAGCGGCTATCTGCTCGCCGACAAGGACACCACAATGCCCGAAATTGGCGACGAGCCGTTCCAGATGAAGAGCAAATACAAGGACATCTATGTGGCGGTAGACAAGAACCGCTGCCACGGCATCGACCGACTCACTACCGACGAAGCCACAAAGGACGTGGACGCCATTCTGCTCGACGACGCATACCAGCACCGCTACGTGAAACCGGGCATAAACATTTTGCTCATCGACTATCACCGACTGATAATCTACGACAAGCTGCTGCCTGCCGGACGCATGCGCGAACCGAAGGAGGGCACGTCGAGAGCCGACATCGTGATTATAACGAAGTGTCCGAAGGACCTGAAGCCGATGGAGTTCCGCGTGCTGAAGCGTGCACTCAACCTCTATCCTTATCAGGAGCTATACTTCACGACGCTGCGCTACAACGCCCTGAAGGCGCTGTTCTCGAACGAACGCATCTCGCTCAACTCGCTGCCGAAGAACACTAACATTCTGTTGCTAACGGGCATCGCCTCACCAGAGCAGATGATGGTAGACCTGCAAACGGTGACGAAGCGCATCACGCCGCTCACCTTCGGCGACCACCATCAGTTCACGGCAGAAGATGTTGAGCGCATCAACAGCACGTTCGCTGCTATGCCCAAGCCGAAGATTATCGTCACAACAGAGAAGGACGCTACACGACTTGAGCACGTGGAAGGACTCTCGAAAGAAACAAAATCAAATATCTATGCCCTACCGATTCGCATACAATTCATGCTCGGAGGGGAGGAAGAATTCAACAATAAAATTATAAGCTATGTACGAAAAAATTCAAGAAACAGCATCTTGGTTAAAAGAAAGAATGACCACAAAGCCTGAAACTGCCATCATCCTCGGCACAGGTCTCGGACAGCTCGCAACTGAAATCACAGACAGCTACGAGTTCTCATATTCAGACATCCCTAACTTCCCCATATCTACCGTTGAGGGCCACTCTGGCAAGCTCATCTTCGGCAAGCTCGGCGGCAAGGACATCATGGCGATGCAGGGACGCTTCCACTACTACGAGGGCTACTCGATGAAGGACGTTACGTTCCCTATCCGCGTGATGTACGAACTGGGCATCAAGACCCTCTTCGTAAGCAACGCTTCGGGCGGCATGAACCCTGAGTTCAAGATCGGCGACCTGATGATTATCACCGACCACATCAACTTCTTCCCGGAGCACCCGCTGCGCGGCAAGAACTTCCCGACCGGTCCGCGCTTCCCGGATATGCACGAGACTTACGACCACGCTCTCATCAAGGAGGCTGACCAGATTGCCGAAGAGAAGGGCATCCGCGTGATGCACGGCGTATACGTAGGCGTGCAGGGTCCGACATTCGAGACTCCGGCTGAGTACAAGATGTACCACCGTCTCGGCGGCGACGCCGTAGGCATGAGCACCGTGCCTGAGGTAATCGTGGCTCACCACTGCGGCATCCGCACATTCGGCATCTCTATCATCACCGACCTCGGACTGGAGGACACTCCTGTTGAGGTATCGCACGAGGAGGTGCAGGTGGCTGCCAACAACGCACAGCCGCTCATGACCGAAATCATGCGCGAGATGATTCGTCGAGCTTAACAGTATACATTAATTATATATATGACCGACATTTCAAAACTTGGTGAGTTTGGCCTTATCCACCATCTCACCGACAACATAAAAATAAAGAACGAATCGACCGTGAAGGGCGTGGGCGACGACTGCGCCGTGCTCCACTATCCCGACTCTGAAGTGCTCGTAACTACAGATATGCTCATGGAGGGCGTACACTTCGACCTCACATATATCGACCTACAGCATCTCGGATACAAGTCGGCGATGGTGAACATCAGCGACATCTTCGCCATGAACGGCACACCGCGACAGCTCACCGTGAGCATTGCGCTGAGCAAACGCTTCAAGGTGGAGGACATGGAGGAGTTCTACAGCGGACTGCGCATGGCGTGCGACAAATGGGGCGTAGACATCGTTGGCGGCGACACCACATCGTCGTACACCGGACTCGCCATCAGCATCACCTGCATCGGTGAGGCTCGCAAGGAGGACATCGTCTACCGCAACGGAGCGAAGGACACCGACCTTATCTGCGTAACAGGCGACCTCGGTGCGGCTTACATGGGTCTGCAACTGCTCGAACGCGAGAAGAGCGTCTACTACCAGCAGGTGGACGAGGCACGCAAGAAGAACGACAAGCGTGCGCTCGAAGAGCTGAAGGGCTTCCAGCCCGACTTCGCCGGCAAGGAGTATCTGCTGCAGCGCCAGCTTCAGACCGAGGCTCGCGGCGACATTATAGCTCGCTTCCGCGAACTGAACATCCGACCGACGGCGATGATGGACATCAGCGACGGACTCTCAAGCGAACTGATGCACATCTGCAAGGAGTCGAACTGCGGATGCCGCATCTATGAGAAGAACATACCGATCGACTATCAGACAGCGGTGATGGCTGAGGAGCTGAACATGAACGTAACGACGTGCGCCCTCAACGGCGGCGAGGACTACGAACTGCTCTTCACCGTGCCAATCGGCGACCACGAGAAGATTCAGCAGATGGACAACGTGAAGCTGATTGGACACATCACACGTCCTGAACTCGGACAGATGCTCGTAACACGCGACAACCAGGAGTTCGAACTGAAGGCGCAGGGATGGAATCCACTGAGCGACAAGTAATATAATCGGAGGATATGGCATCCTACCATACCCACGCAGTCTTATAGGGGGTGCAGCAGTCTCTGCTGCACCAACCGAGCTACACCATAGAAGCCCACACCTTTCTTTTATCAATAAAAAGCAGTCTTCTATTGTTGCAAAAGCTCAGACTTAGTGTTGTAAAAGCTCTACTTTACTCACCGAACGGCGAACGCAATCCAATCGGACGGCGAACGCAATCCGATCGGGCGGCGGACGCAATCCGATCGGGCGGCGAACGCAATCCGATCAGACGGCGAACGGTGTACAATGACAAGAACATAGGCTTTACATTATTAATTTCCACTCTCACACCACTAAACACCACTATATAATCACACAACTTACGGTTCAAAACATCATTTTTTACAAAAAATCGGCAAATAATTTGGCAGATTCAAAAATAATGCGTACCTTTGCACTCGCAAAATTAACGCAGTTGGTGCCATAGCTCAGATGGTAGAGCAAAGGACTGAAAATCCTTGTGTCCCCGGTTCGATTCCTGGTGGCACCACTTACGAAGAGTTACTCATAAAGAGTGACTCTTTTTTTTTGTTTTCATTTTATCCATTACCTTTGTAATGTTTTTTCAAAAAAATCAATGTTTTGCTTAGTTTTTCGCTTTGCTCAACTGTATATATAAGTATATGACACAAGAAAAGGACATAGAACTGATGTTTCGGCGGCATTATGAGAAGATGTACAATCTGGCCAGATACATTCTCTCGGATGACGATGAGAGCAAGGATGTGGTGAGCGAAGTGTTCACGCAGATTCTTGCTGATGATGTAGTCCTGTTGCCTGAGAGCGAGGAAGGCTATCTGATGCGGAGCGTGCGCAACCGCTGTCTCAATCAGATTGCTCACAAGAGCGTGAAGGAAAGAGTGGCGAAGCTACTGTTGGATGATGCCGACGTGATTCTTTCTGAAGACACCGACGAGCGTCTCGAACAACTGCTGCTTCTCATCGACGACCTTGAACCTCCCATCCGTAAGCTAATCTTCCGCCTGCGCTATCTGCAAGACAAGTCGTATCAGGAGGTGGCAGACGAGGTGGGAGTAAGCAAAGTGACGGTGTTCAACCATCTCTCTAAGGCAATGGACTGGATTAAAAGACAAATTAAATGAGCAAAACAATGAGTACGATGAACAAAGACGAAAAGCGTTTGATGCTCTTCGATATGCAGGAGCATCCCGAGAAATATACCGATGAGCAGGTGGAACGCTTGCTTGCCGACGAAGAAGCGCAGGAGTTTCTACGCGACTTGGCTATGGCGAGAATGGCTGGCAAGAAGGCCACGCCAAAGAAGGTGGATGTGGACAAGGCCTGGAAGGAGTTTTCGGAAAAGCACAATAAGGCTAAGTCTATTAGCAACGGAACGAACACCTCTTACCGCAACCGAATGCAGATTGCAGCCTCTATCATTGGCATAATCTTCCTCTCGGGCGTAGCCTTGGCTGCCGTGCATAACGGTTGGTTAAAGTTCGCGGCTTCTGACAAAGTTGCGAACAATAAAGTCGTGGCAGAACAGACAGACAAGTCTGGTCTGTCAGCCGACGACAGCCTTAAAGCCGTTACTGCAGAGCAAAAGGACTCGCTCGACATGAAGCCCGTTGTGTTCGACAATACCGAGTTGGGAACGATACTTACGCAGATGACAGACTTCTATCACGTGAAGGTGAGGTATGACAACGCCGACACACAGCATGTGCGTCTCTTCTTCAACTGGAACAAGACGAAGACATTGGAGCAGAACCTGGAGATTCTGAATGCTTTCGACCGCATACAGATAGAGTATGCCGAAGGAGAACTGGTCGTAAAATAAGAACGGAGGACGTATTATGAAAAACATATTTAAGCCAACGCTCGACAGCAGCAAGACCATCTGCCTGCTTCTTTTCTTTCTGCTGTCTTTCGTACAGCAGTCTCACGCCCAGCGCATCACCAGACAATATAATAATGTGTCGTTCTCCGCGGCGTTGAAGGACCTGAATGCCCATCAGCATAAATACACCATCAACTTTGTGTACGACGAGTTGGAGGACTTCAAGGTGACAAAGAGCATACGCAACATGAGTGTTCCAAATGCCATCATGCAACTCATTGGTTTCTACCCTATCAGAATGACGCAGGTAGAGGACAACATAATAATGGTGGAATGTACGCAGAAGTCAACGCTTCGATATAAGGGACGCATTGTTGACGAACGAGGCAATGCAGCCGAATACGCCACAATAGCCTTGCTGTCGCCCATCGATTCCACCATCGTAGGTCAGGGCGTGAGCAATGAAAACGGCTACTTTGTCATTCCTTCCAACTACAGAAAGGTGTTAGCCCGTATCACATACATTGGCTATAAGACCGTAAACCGTATATTCAACAATACGGAGATGGGCATCATCCGACTGCAACCCAAGACCATGACGGTTAAAGGTGTTGTGGTGAAGGGTGACAGACCTCAATATAAAATGTTGCCTGGAGGAATGGAAGTAGCCATAGAGCATACCTTGCTCTCTAAGATGGCTAATACATTTGATGTTCTGAACCTATTGCCACGCGTATCGGTTAGCGGGCAAAGCATATCTATTTTCGGAAAAGGAACGCCTATTATCTATATCAACAACAAACGTGTGCATGACAATAATGAGATTGTAAACATCACCCCCGACAATATCAAGTCGATTTCCGTGATTACAAGTCCTGGTGCAGAATATGATGCGGAGGTGGAGTCGGTAATTCGTATCCACACCAAAGAGCGCCGTGCCAATGGGTTCAGTTTGCGTGCTGATGCTTACGGTAAATACAATAAATGGATGTCAGATTACGAGCTTATCTCGACCAGCTATCAGACAGAAAAAATCGAGATAGCCAATAGTATTTGGACGATGGGTACACATGACGGCGAGGACAATAATCTGATTACCGATATCTATTTGCCCGACAAGCATTACCACAACAATCAGAAATACATGACGGAACTCAGAAACCGTCACTTGTCGGAATACCTCACTGCAGACTATTCGCTTAACGACAGTAATTCTGTTGGTGGCTCCTACCGTTACTACGGTATGTTGAAAGGTAGGACGAATAGTGTTAGCCGACAGGATGTATTGCTGAACGGTGTAGCGCAGGGCAGCATTGAGCAGGACGAGGTTATGAAACCTTTTCTTAGTTCACATCAAGCAAACATATACTATGTAGGAAAGGTTGGACTGGTAGGTATTGATTTTAACGCCACATACTATGCTGTGAAAAACAGACGTAATGATGAGGGTTTTGAAAGCAGCAAAGAGTTGGGGTATCAGGAAATACACTCAAGCAATCGCCAGAATAGCGATATGTGGGCAGGCAAATTGGTTGTGAATATTCCTCTATGGAAAGGAAACATGGCTGTAGGAACGGAGTTGTCTAAGACCGACTCGCACGGAACGTTTCTGAATAAAGAGCAGCTGGTGCCATCTACAGAGACGGATATACATGAAAGGAACATCGCAGGCTTTGCACAGTATGGGCTCCCCATCAGCAAGTGGACCATTGGTTTTGGTGTGCGTTACGAGAACATCATCCGCGACTATCTGTCTGATGGAGTTAAGCAGGATGACATGAGTAGGAAGTATAACAACTTCTTTCCAAACCTCAGCGTTTCATGGAGCAAAGACAACTGGTATTGGCAACTGAATGCCAACGAAAAGATACACCGTCCAAGTTATCGACAGTTGAGTAATTTCATGCAGTATGACAACCGTTTCTTGTATGAAGGCGGAAATCCAACCTTGCAACCAGAAAAGGTTTTCAATGCTGAGACCATGATAATGTACAAGTGGCTGAATATTTCCATTGGATATAAATACCTAAAGGATGTGATGGCGTGGACAAAGTATGTCTATCCAGGAAAGGAGTTTGCTTATACCACAGTATTGAATTTCGACCGTAACCAGCAGCTTTATGCTTCTATCAACGTTTCGCCAAGGTTTGGCATTTTCCGTCCTACGTGGAAGTTCAACTACAGTCAGCAGTTCTTCGATACCAAGAAGTACGGCGCTAACAAGGCATTAAGCAAGCCTTTGCTATCTTGTTTGCTCGACAACCATTTCGCTCTTTCAGAAACCATGGGAGCTGCCGTCAGTCTTTATGCAGCAACAGCTAATGCAGACGGATTCCTTATGAACAAGAGCAATTACAGCGTCAACCTACGATTTAACAAGTCGTTTGCCAACCGCACATGGATAATCTATCTTTCTGCAAATGACATCTTCAAGACAGCAAAGGAACGTTGGACTATGTATGGACTGGGGTCGGGTACCACGAAAGACTGCTATAACTACAATCGCAGCGTCTCCTTGCAGGTTACGTACAATTTCAATGCTAAGCGCAGCAAGTACAAGGGTACGGGTGCAGGTAATGAAGAGAAGAGCCGCTTGTAGCTTTTGGTTCAAAGAATCTCGCTATAAAATATCGCAGTCCGAAAAAATGTGTATCTTTGCACAATCAAATAAACTATTAAGACAATGGAAAACTACGAATGGGCAAAAGAAATGAATTGTGCCGTAACGGTGTGTGATGCGGAAGGCATCATCATCTACATGAACGACAAGTCGCGCGAAACCTACAAGAAGGAGGGCGACCTCATCGGAAAGAACCTTTACGAGTGCCACTCCGAGAGGTCGAAAGAGATTATCCGCCGACTGCTTGCCACCGGCGGCAGCAACGCCTACACCATCGAGAAGCAGGGCGTGCATAAAGTGATATACCAGACGGCTTGGAAGAAGGACGGCAAGGTAGCAGGCATCGTGGAGATATCGATGGTTACGCCTGCCGACATGCCGCACTACGTAAGAGGCTAAGCCCTCTGTCACACTATTAAGCCAGCGTACACCACATGGTGACGACGAACGGCACGGTGAAGTCGGTGACGAAGCCGTGGTATATGCTGAGTGCAACGTAGCGCTGACCAACGGTCTGCGTGATGATGGGCAGCGTGGTGTCCATTGTCGTTGCGCCGCCAGACGAGATTGGAGCCAGCGGACCGAACCACTTGGCGAGCAGTGGAGTGAGCAGAAGCGTAATCATCTCGCGTATGATGTTAGCCAGCAGAGCGATGGTGCCGAGTTCGGCACCGCGATACTCGGTGATGAAGATGCTCGAGAGTGAGTAGTAGGCGAAGCCGCTGTCTACAGCCAGACAGTCGGTGAGCTGACGGTGATGGAGCAAGGAGCACACATCATTGTTCAAGAGCAGATAGGCTGCCGCAGCACCCATCCACGAACCGAGTATTGTGGCTACGGGCAGCAAAGCCAAGCGCGGATTCAGACTCTTTATCTCGCTCTTCATGTCAGGATTGAGACCTATGCTTATGCCTACGCAGAGCAGCAGTGCGCACAGCGCCACGAAGCTTGTGCCGCTGCTCAGCATCCATGCAGGCATACCGCCGCTGCGTCCTGCCAGCACGCCAAGCACGAAAAACGCCACTACTATCAGACTACCTTTCATCGCTTCTCTCCTCCTTTCATGCTTTTCCACAACGCCCACGCCAGCACGCAGCTGCCAAGCGTTGCGCTCACCGACAACACCATCGCCTCTACGCCCAACGTGGGCAGAGCGGCGATAAGCTCTCTGTTGCTGCCCACCTCAAGACCGAGCATGAAGAGCAGCAGCCATATCAGCCACGTCGTGAAGCGTCCGTTCAACGCACTTATCACGCCGACCTTTGAAGCCAGACGGGTGCGCAGGGTATAACCCAAGGCTATACCGAGAAATATAAACAATATTACTATAAACAATGGTTCGTTAAAATTTGAGATAACGGCTAAGCGGCTTTACGCTGCCAGCCAAAGAGTTCTTTGATAGTATGA
>PPYE01090824.1_pt1 | contig 22902 bp, 17 predicted proteins | sample 1559881 | NCBI WGS metagenome assembly PPYE01 (sample SAMN08240022, study PRJNA423297) | Human gut metagenome, whole genome shotgun sequencing project.
ACTATGTGAAGGGTGCTAACGTAGCCGGATTCATGAAGGTTGCTAAAGCAATGATGGCACAAGGTATCGTATAATCAGCAAAGGATATATAAGCTATAGTTTATTTAAAAGCTCCCGCCTTCCGAAAGGAAGTGCGGGAGTTTTTTATGCAATAAAAAATAACAGGTAATATATACACAATTCATAGTTATTCTCTATCTTTAGATAGAAATTTTCTGTTTGACAAGTGAGCAAAAGAAGCCTATCTTTGTTATATATTATAAACCCCGGATGAAAGAATAAAAGGAAACAGTCTGCTTATACTTGTATCCGACTAAAAAATCTATTTATGGAAAAGAAAAAACTTACTGCAGCGAACGGTCGTCCTATCGCTGACAATCAAAACTCGCAAACCGCAGGTCAACGCGGACCTGTAATGTTACAAGATCCCTGGCTTATAGAGAAACTTGCCCATTTTGATCGTGAAGTAATTCCTGAAAGACGTATGCACGCTAAAGGTTCGGGAGCTTACGGTACGTTTACTGTCACCCATGACATTACAAAGTACACCCGTGCTGCTATTTTCAGTAAAGTCGGAAAACAAACAGAATGTTTTGTCCGTTTCTCCACCGTAGCCGGAGAACGTGGAGCTGCTGATGCAGAACGTGACATCCGTGGTTTTGCTATGAAATTCTATACGGAAGAAGGTAACTGGGATTTGGTGGGTAACAACACTCCTGTATTCTTCTTACGTGATCCGCTTAAATTTCCGGATTTGAACCATGCCATCAAGCGAGATCCGAAAACGAATATGCGTAGCCCGAACAGCAACTGGGATTTCTGGACACTTTTGCCGGAAGCTCTGCATCAGGTTACCATCACCATGAGTCCTCGCGGTATTCCTTATTCATATCGCCACATGCACGGTTTCGGCAGTCACACCTATAGTTTTATCAATGCAGAAAATCAACGTATCTGGGTTAAATTCCATCTTCGCACCTTGCAAGGCATCAAGAATCTGACTGACCAAGAAGCAGAAGCTATTGTTGCCAAAGACCGTGAATCTCATCAACGCGACCTCTTCGAGAGTATCGAAAAGGGTGACTATCCCAAATGGTTGTTCCAAATTCAGTTAATGACGGAGGAAGAAGCGGACAACTACCGCATCAACCCGTTTGACCTGACTAAAGTGTGGCCGCACAAAGATTTCCCTCTGCAAGATGTCGGCATCCTTGAACTGAACCGTAACCCGGAAAATTATTTTGCTGAAGTGGAACAAGCTGCTTTCAACCCGATGAATATTGTAGACGGTATCGGTCTGTCTCCCGACAAAATGTTACAAGGTCGTTTATTCTCTTATGGCGATGCACAACGTTATCGTCTAGGAGTGAATGCAGAACAAATTCCGGTCAACAAACCTCGTTGTCCTTTCCACGCCTATCATCGTGACGGTGCTATGCGCGTAGACGGTAATTACGGTGCTACCAAAGGATATGAACCGAACAGTTACGGCGAATGGCAGGATTCTCCTGACATGAAAGAACCGCCACTCAAAGTTACCGGTGAAGTTTACAACTATAATGAACGGGAATATGACGACGATTATTATAGCCAACCGGGCGACTTATTCCGATTGATGCCGGCTGAAGAACAACAATTATTGTTCGAAAACACAGCTCGTGCCATGGGAGACTCCGAACTATTTATCAAACAACGTCATACGCGTAATTGTTACAAAGCTGATCCGGCATACGGAACAGGAGTTGCCAAAGCGTTGGGAATTGATTTGCAAGAGGCTTTGAAAGAGTAAAGAAATAAAAAAATAGTTTATTAGAGGAATGTGTCAAAACCCTTATTTCGTTGAAAAAAGGCGTTCTTGACACATTCTCTTTTTATAAATTCTCTATCTCCTTTTCCGGTAATCCTGTGCTCTGCATGATTATTTCCGTGAGATGCTCTTCGTAGGCACATTGCTCAACAGGTGACAGACTAAAGTAAGTCAGCTTCTGCTGTGCTTCCAATCATATCACAAACCGCAACTTTATTCATTGCTCATTTTACTCATTTGTATTCATGATTTAAGCAAAACCGTCTGATAGCTTTGGGTAATACATTGTGATTTGTACCCCTTTTATTGTCAATCTGTCAGGATGGCACCCAAGTATCTGAATATCAGTTTTATATATCCTGACAATAGATGCTGACAATAGGCTGATAATAAAATATATATACTCCTATTGTCAACCTTGATTTTTTATCAGGTAGCTTGTTGTGAGGTTAATAAAGTGAGACTTTATAATGAGAGATGCCGGTACGGTTGCGTTGAGAAGCCTGTATAGTTGCGCTGAGATGTCGGTATTGTTCCATTAAAGTGTCGACATTGCTAACTTCCCACGGCCGTGACAAGATCTTCCCACGGCCGTGGTAGGAACTCTTCACGGCTGTGGGAAGAAGCTACCACGGCCGTGGTGAATTAGCTATATCGGCATCCCGATCGACAAATAGTTACTGTATGATGGAAGTATAACGGTTGTATAACGATTGTTTAATGGGGATTTGTCACAAAAGCTAAGTAGAACCGGATGGATAAGCTTACTATCGGAGTGATGTGAATACCATCGGGATGTTGTTATTGTTCATTTCCGCACCGATATGAACTAATTTTGGTGCAGTTGCCCCTGTTTTAACACTCAACAGAAATAGCCTTTCAACTCTTTTAACTATCTTTGTTCCTTGTATAACCCATTAATATTAATAACAGACTGATGAAACTAAAAAAATTATTCGCCGGAACGATATTATGTCTGGCAGTTGCTTCCTGCATTCAGGATGAAGCTCAAAATGTCGAAGCAGCTATAGACGGATGCAGCGGAAACCATATTCAGCAGTATTGATTGATCGAAATGACTTCACCGTTCAGTTGTATGTATCAAAAGCTGCTGACCCATCCAAAATAAACATCAACTTCGACCTCCCTACTGGAGCTTCTGTAAAACCGGTACAACAGTTAACCGGAGACGAAGCTAACGTCTACAACTTTGAAGACGAAAACCCTAGAGAATTTAAAGTTACATCAGAAGATGGTGCTTTTTCTGCAACCTATACAATCAAACTTTGGCAAACAGAAATGCCTTTGGTATACGATTTTGAAACTCTAAGTTCAGATGCTCCTTATCACAAATTTTATGAAGATAAATCTTCTGAAAATATTATCCGTCGACTAGAGCTAGCTAGTGGAAACCCAGGATTCGAATTAACAAAAATGGCAAAAACGCCGGAAGACTATCCTACAGTACAAGTAAACGGAGGAGTTAATGGTGGCAAATGTGTAAAACTGACAACGAAAGACACAGGTAGCTTTGGAAGTATGGTAAAAATGTATATTGCTGCAGGTAATTTATTCGTTGGCTCATTTGAAGTGGGACAGGCCTTAAACAACGCAATGAAAGCCACTCACTTTGGTTTCCCATTCTTCTACTATCCGCTCAAGTTGGAAGGATGGTATAAATATAAAGCAGGTGCCAACTTCTCATCAAAAGGAGAAATCATAGAAGGGAAGAAAGATAAATGTGACATCTACGGTGTATTATATGAAACAGATGATAATGTACAATTCCTTGATGGCTCTACTTCACTCACTTCACCCAATATTGTAGCCTTGGCACGAAATCTTGATGCACTTCCTGAAACAGATAGTTGGCAACAATTCAGTTTTAAATTCGAACCAAAGAATGGCAAATCTATTGACCCTGATAAACTAGAGAAAGGTATCTACAAACTTGGCATCGTATTCTCTTCCAGTGTAGACGGTGCAAAATTTGAGGGAGCAGTAGGTAGTACGCTTCATATAGACCAAGTAGAGATTGTCTGTACTTCTAACCCGAGTGAATATCCCGTAAATCAATAATAAACCTAATCAATTGATAAGATAATGAAGAAAACAATATATAATAAAGTAGTAGGGATTGTATTCCTCACAATGCTTTTTTCACATGTGGCATATGCCCAAAACGAACGTAACAAAGCTCTTATCTACTCATATTTACATGGATGGGAGTATAGTATCAAAGCTGGATTGAGCATTGGAGGTACTTCTCCTCTACCCTTACCTAAAGAAATACGCAGTATTGATAGCTACGCTCCCAATATAGCTATCGCTATTGAGGGAAATGCCACAAAGTGGTTCGGTAATGACAAGAAATGGGGAATGACCGCAGGTATACGTCTTGAGAATAAAACTATGACTACTGAAGCTACCGTAAAAAATTATGGAATGAAGATCATCAACACTAATGGTGGCGAGCTACAAGGTCTTTGGACTGGCGGCGTAAAAACAAAAGTGAAAAATTCCTATCTCACAATCCCTTTGTTAGCTAATTATAAGATAAGTGATCGTTGGAAAATATCACTTGGTCCTTATTTTTCCTACATGACTGAAGGTAGCTTCTCCGGCCATGTATATGAAGGGCATTTACGTACGCCTGATGAAACAGGTCAGCGTGTCGACTTCAACGGTGAAAGTATTGCCACTTATGATTTCTCTGACAACTTACGTAAATTTCAATGGGGAGCTCAATTAGGCGGCGAATGGAAAGCTTTCAAGCACCTTAATGTCTATGCAGATTTAACATGGGGACTAAACGATATTTTTAAGAAAGACTTTGATACTATCACGTTTGCAATGTATCCTATCTATCTGAATATTGGCTTTGGATATGCGTTCTAAATAAACGAGATATAAAAAAATAGAATAAAAGAAGTGGCGAAGAACTTACAACACTGGTTCTTCGCCACATCTTTTATTCGCATCAGTTAGATACTTTAGAATTATCTCCCACTTTTATTCACCTTATTGATACTTCCAAAAACGCATATTTCTCCTATATGCTAACTGAATATAAACAAACTCTTATTCTTCCTTATAATGAATAATGCGAATCAGTAGTTGAATTAGAGTAAAACGTACCGGTTATGAGTGAAATTATAAATAAGGAATTAGGCACGGATTTCACGGTTTTTAGTGTTGTCATTACTGCAAAGTGACCGCGTTAATCCGTGTAATCCGTGCCTAAATATATTCTTTTCCATACAGTTATGAGGAAATTATAAATAGTAGTTTGTTTTCAAGTACTGATAGATAAAAAAATAGCAGGAACAATTATATTCCTGCTTATTTCTATTTATCATTGACGACAGAATTCTAGAAAGATACTTTCAAATCATCAATATATAATACACTATCCGGTGCACCGGAGAACTTATCTCCGTCTTTACTTGAAGAGCACACAATAGCTAGCTTATATTTATTTGAAGCATTCCATGATTTACCATCTTTCCATTCAAACGATACATTAAATGTAGTCCACTCTGCTTTCTCACCAGCATCCTTTACAGAAGCAATCGCTACTATTTTTTCAGACGTCAACAAATTTGTTCCATCTAAATAATCAGCCATATAATCCGATACTTCATACAATACCGCATTCATAGCCGGGGCATCTGTTTTTGACTCATCCAAGTTTGCGACATTAGCTTTTTTCGGATCTGGACATACATAATATTTTTCTCCGGCTGTATATTTATAAACTCCAGAGAATGCTTTCGGCTCTTTATCACAAGGCTGTCCGAAACGTGTACTCTTTAAGGTGTTAGAAATTTCCGTAATAAATACCCCATTAAACAAAGAACCGGAAGTAACATACGGAACCATTGCCAAGGCTGAACCACTTGAATTAAGTGTTGTCAACTTAGCTGCTTTACCTGAATAACCTGCTGCTTCTTCATGTACAGCATAAGGTCTTGTTTTATCATATTTAGTAAAAAGACTCATTGATTTTAAATATTCAACTCCTGGATTCGAAGTTGTCCACCCGCCAACCGGTTCATAATACTTCATATGTTCATCATCAGTATTATTCTTCAATTCCCATTGTTCCAAATCGGTTGCAAAATTCAAAATACCGCAAGATATAATATATTCTTCTCCAGTTGTCTTGCCTTCGCTGTAATCTTTCTCTGAAACAATATTTATTCTTTGCGTCTTAGAACAATCAATGGCACCTCCGTCATAAAGTTCACCATTATAAAACACCTTTGCACCATCTGAAACAACTAACTTCGGCACAATTTTCAATTGTTCTGCCTGTGCATCCGGTTTTGCATAAAGAATAATCCAGTTGCCTCCCATTGAAGAAGTAACAATAGAAGGTTTATAAGCAAGTACATCTTCATTGATGGTTACACTCAAAAGTTCTTTCTCTGTCTTTAATACACCAGAAACAAATGTATAATTTACATTATATGTTTCTGACTTTATATTAATTTTCAACGTCATTTCTTTGTCGCTGCTGATAGAACCTGAAATTGTATACTCGGTTTCTATTAGCAACTGCGGTTGTGGTTCCTTTATACTCTCCAATAGTGAAAGAGCCGTCTGCCTGCTTTTCGATAGCCACTTCATCAGCCTTCAAACCCTGATATTTATAAGCACTCGCCGAAAACCCAGGTTTTACAGGGAAAGACACACTAAATGATGAAAGACTAATTTTATTATAACCTTTGGCCACCATAGTGATCCCTTTAGAAGGTTCAGTCAATTCAAATCCTTCACCTGTGTAGTCACAAGTAAAACCATTCTCCGTACGTGGATACCAACCTGCAAATACTGTTGAATAATCAGCATCATCCGCTTCCGTACTAATACGGGTACCCGTAACTTTCACTTCAATATTCATTGTAGTAGACGGATCTTCTGGCATATGTTGAACCACATTTATTGTCATATTGACTTTCTCTGCAACCACATTTCCTGATACGGTAATGTCCAATGTACCTAAATCTACATGTTGTATTGTGGTCTTAGTTTCCTGCAATACTACTTGAGAAGCATCACCTTCCAAAACAACACCACCAACTATAATATCCCCTACAGTTAAAGGAGCACCAGCTATATCTATCGCAAAATTACGCAAAGACACCGTTACTTTGTTCTCGTCTTCCGATTTAACAAATATTCTTTGAGAAATTGGGGCACTTTCTGTCAAATCCACTCCTTCCAAGAAGACTTTCAACTGACTATTATAAGTTCCTACCACATAACTATTAAGTCCAAGTCCTTCTCCTCATCGTTACCGTTTTTATCATCATCACTACAAGATGTAAACAATGCCACTGTACACAATACAGTAAACAAGTAATAAAATAAATTCTTTCTCATTTTTTAATTCTACTTTTAATTAATAAAAGCAAATACGTGATATTCCCATCACACAGATGCCTGAATTTTACAGGCGCAAAGTAACTATTATTTTCAGATCCCCACAAGGTCTATATTTCTTGTTTCTGTTCCATTTTTAAAGAAATACACCTAAAATAGGCTATAAAAAAGCATAAATTCCCGCTGATTATTAAATAGAAATATTCTCTTTTTAATAATCAGCGGGAATCTACAGTTCCAATCTCACACATTGATATATCAATACAGCCTACTTACAGGCTGTTCATTTATGACACTCAATGTTCTATTGTTTTATTGTTTCACACCAGTATATTGAACATTTACATCCATAAACTTTTCGCCTCCAGACATACTTACCCCTACAACGATCGGCAGACTCAAATTCTTACCATCCACTGTTGCATCAGCTATGTCAACTGTACAATCGACAGGTAGCTCGGAAGTTTCAGTTATTGGAACTTTTATTCCTTTCAATTCCGTTGCACCACTAAAAGTATATTTACCATCTTTCTGGGTCAAAGCACATTTCTCTACTTTTAAATCGCCCAAGCTTACTGGTATAGATGCTTCTCCTATAGATACACTCAAAATAAAATCTTTGATAGGTATAGGCGGTTGATGCGCCCAAACGAAAGATAATCGCTACTTTTGTAGCATGATACAACGAGAAATATTTAAAGGCGTGAATTCCATAAAGTTCTATAATAGATTCAAGAATGACGATGACTGTCTGAGGTATATGTCAGAGATAAAATGGCCTGATGAAAGTTTCGTATGCCCAAGATGCGGCAATACGACATACCATAAAGGCAGGACTCCATACTCCCGTCGCTGCAACAAGTGCAAACGTGATGAGAGTGTGACATCAGGCACAATGCTTGACCGTATGAAACTTGCACCGGTATACGCATTTCACATCGCCTTCAAGATAGCGACCAAGAAAAAGGATATGTCATCAATGGAGCTGGCAGAAGAATACGAGTTGCGGCAGAAAACAGTATGGGAGTTCAAATGGATACTCCAGCAGGCCATGAAAAGTTCCGGTCGGTATCCTCTTGCGGGCATAGTGCATGTAGATGAGTTCTATATAGGCGGTGAAGAGGAAGGAGTAGTCGGACGTTCCTCAGAATCAGCCAAGAAACTTGTCATTGTGGCATTGGAAATAGTGACAGACGGTGTGGGCAGAGCATATGCGCAAGTAATTGAAGACGCATCATCGTTGTCGTTCAGGCCGTTCTTTGAGAAATATATCTCCAAAGATGCTAAAGTTGTCACGGATGAATGGAAGGGATATCTCCCATTGAAGGACAAGTATCAGATTGAGCAACGCAAGTCTGAAAACGGAACTTCATTTCCACAGATGCACATCCATATCATGAATATCAAGGGATGGCTCAGAGGCATACATCACCACTGCTCGAAGGAGCGTCTGCAAGGTTATCTTGACGAGTATCATTTCAGGTTCAATCGCCGAAACAATATGGATACCATATTTGATGTACTAATACGGCGACTGATGAATAATGCGCCAACACGTTTAGCATCAACCAACTAATATTGGGCGCATCAACCGCCTATACCTAATCTTTGATAACTACATTTACTGCGTCATCGCCATTCTTTACCAGAGATAAAGATTTGGTTTCATTGGCTACTTCCTGCCCCATCAACTTAACAACTAAATTACCATTATACGTACCAGCTACCTTTTCAGAGGCAACAGTAGTATCATCGTCATCATCGTCACTACAAGACATTAAAAAACTCATTGAGCCAATTAACATTGCAAACAAATAAAATGAAATTCTTTTCATAACATTCTCTTTTAATTTAAAAAAACTTCTCACTTCTAAAGAAGATAAAACAATATCTTCCATGTTTTTTCTCAAAACATAGGTGCAAAGTAACTATTATTTTCAGATATTTGCAAGGTCTATTTTTCTTGTTTCTGTTCTATTTTTAAAGAAATATACCCAAAAGGACTTATAACATACCATTTTACAAATTAAAATGATGATTTAAAAAAGGAAAGAGAGTTTATATCTCTGAACCCATTTATCTTCGTTATATGCTATAAAGCCAATCAGTTATCATAATCGTATTCCAGACTAAACTCATCCACATAAAGCACACTACCGGACGCTCCAGTAAAGAAATCACCATATTTGCTTGCAGAACATACCAGGACGATATAGGTTGGTTTTCTGTTCGTAGCCCTATATTCCAGTTTCAAGTCAAATTCCTTATACACGGCAACAGGAGTTCCCGATGTAAATTCAGCATAAGCAATCACATGCTTATCATTTTTATCAAACAATTTCCGGTTAGAAGGTTTGGTGCGTATTTCAATCGGACTATCCCAATCACCAATGGCAATATAGATCGAGCAGGTATCTGTCCTTCCTTTTAAATAATTATATTCAATGGAAGAGTTATCAATGACTCCGGGCTGGTACTTATAATATCCTTTCAGATGAGTAGGATAAGCAGAGAACGATTGCCCAAAGTTCAAGATACCATTTGTTCCGTCGGTTGCCACATATTTACCGACAAAGAGGTTACCGGCAGCTAATTTCCCGGCAGAACCTACTCCCACAAACTTAGACTCAAGCTTCGCAGCCATACCGGTTGTTTTACCCGACCATATATCTTCGGTAGGAACAGAGTTGCTGTCACCTAAGGTTGTAGCTCCCTGATTTCCGGTATCCCAGAAAGGAGTTTCATTACTTCCCCACGGGTTCCAGACTTTACCACTCTGATTCCAATTATCAAATGTACCACCTGTTAAAGGAATCGCAGCAGTCGTTCTAAAAGTAATCTCTTCACCACGATCTTCTGTTCCATCTACCAAAGCACGACATACATATTCCGTGTCCGCTTTCAAATGCGGAACACAAACATAGAAATTTACTCCATTCTGTACAACGATATCCTGATCTACCCTTGTCCATTCTTCTGATGAAGCTTCACGTATTTCAAAGCCGTTCACTACATCCTCCTGTCCTTCTCCATAAAGCCATGCTACATTAGTCCAGCCATCCGCCGAATTAGTAAAGACAACCTTATCCGTGATGAATGCGTACAAACTCCACTCTTCGGTTTTTCCTTTAAATGTCACATTTACTTTCTGCTCTTGTGTAAAGTCCTTCAAAGTGGTAAAGTCAGGCGAAACGGTAGAACTGATCGGCCCCAGCTTCAAATCTTTCACGGTTATTTTGTTGAGCATCGTATTTTTATTGACATAAACGATAGCTTGTCGAGCTTTTTCGTCAATCACGGCTCCTCCGACCTGATTCTTGACGCTAAATACGCGTTCGACGGTCTGGTTGGCTATAATCTTCCATCGATAATCCTGATACAAAGACAATACCACTTCTTTAGGAGAAGACAAATCAATCGTTGTATTCACCTTCAAATCCGTATTAGCCTCTTCCGAATAATCGAAACGGGTGACAATCACTTTCTTCAAATCCACAGAATCGAGCAAGTCTACTGTTACTGTACGTTCTTCATTATTAATGACTGCACTACCAATCTGTCCATTCACCTCAAAGCCGGTAATAGACAATCTGACAACAGGATACGGCAAATCGTTCTTGACGCATGATGAAAAAGCAAATGCAATGCAAATGCATATAATTAAGGATAAAAGTCTATTTCTGCCTTTACTTTTCATGATTACATACTTATAGTTAATCCTAAATTAATATCAAACAAATTTATTTTAAAGTTGGCTCCACCATTCGTACGGGAACCCTTCTCACCAAGATTATTCACCTGACTTTCCTTACGGTATTTCAAGCCTATCACTCCCACACTACATTCCACACTCACATTTTGCATAATAAAGACAGCCACTCCGGGATTAATCCCCAACTGTGCCTCAAATATATTCGTTTTGGTATTCTTCAAACTCTCGCCCGAACCTCTTGTAAACTCCGAATGTCCGAATCCCAAACGCAGATTGGTTTCATTGAACAATCCGAAACGTTTTCCCGGATCCAACCCGATATAGGAGCTATGGAAAAAGGTGCAATTATACAACTCTTCTTTCAATTTCAATTCCTTGAGAGTGAAATTCACGTCATCATCAATCTTAAAACTAACATTGCCTAAATGACCGTCCGTATGCTTATAACCGAGCTTTACACCCACTACCTGATTATCTTTGAAAAAATAACCGATAAAAGGAGCCACATTAATGGTACGTGCTTCAAAATCAAAATCATCGAGGTAAGTAAACAATAATTTGGAGTCCTCACTGTTATAATCCCAAAATGAAAAATCCGTACCAAACATCCATTTTCCTTTAGGCATAAAACGATAATTCACAATGCCACGATCAAACCGCCCTACCCTTTTGATTCTCAATAAATCAATGCCTCGCTTGGTCTCTAACGTATCACTTTTCCAATCGAACTCTCTTTTAACCGTTTCAACCGTGTGAACCGGAAGTGCAGCTGTTATTTTACTATCCTGTTTACGCTCCGATAATACAAGGTCACAGATAGTTCCTTCTAACTTCAAAGGAGTATTGACAACATCAGAAGCCAATTTTATATCCGTTGAAGAAACCGGCGGAACAGCTACTGCTTCTCTCTTAGACGCAACCTTCTGCCTTTTATCTGCCTGCTTTTTATCTACAAACTTCTCCACTGTTCTTTCTTCAGGCTTCTTCACAACCTTTTCCACAGAATTCTCTGCTGGAGACACGTTTTCCTCCACTTCTCCAATTATCTGGCGGGCAGAGTCCACAGCAGCTTCAGGTACCTGATGAGTATCCTCTACTGATGACAATACCTCCTGTTTGTCTTCCTGTCCCTCACTTTTTATTCCATAAAAGAATACCAAGCCGGCACATACAACCAGAAGCAGGAACAGTAATATGTATTTTTTTCTATGTCTCATAAAATCATAAGCAAATCGTCAATCCTAAACTAATATTGAAAGGATTCACCCTAAAGTTAGATCCACCCGTCATCCGTTTTCCCGTCTCTCCCAGATTATTTTTCTGTTTTTCCTGCCTGTAACGAATGCCGGCTATTCCGAGCGAACATTCAATACTTACATTTTGCATGATAAAAACAGCCAATCCCGGATTTATTCCCAATTGCACCTCAAATATATCTGTTTGAGTATTAACCAGATTTTCTTCTACACCACGGTCGAATTTAGACTTTCCAAAATTGAACGTCAAAGCAGTCTCATTGAACAATCCAAATCGTTTACCGGCATCCAAACCTACATAAGAGCGATGAAAGAACGACACGTTATACAAATTTTGTTCCAACTTTAAATCTTTCAAAGAGAAATCGACATCATCATCAATATTCAGCGTGATATTATTCAAGGCTCCCCGCATATTCCGGTATCCGAACTTCAATCCCAACACCATATTATCACGGACAGCATAGCCTCCATATACAGAAAAATTCAGATTACGCCCATTACAATCAAAATTATCAAAATAGGCAAACAGCAGTTTATTATCCGCACTATTATAATCCCAGTATGACATTGTGAAACCAGAGATCCACTTCCCTTTAGGAATGAAACGATAGTTCATGATTCCACGATCATAACGTCCGATACGTTTGATTCGCAGGAAGTCCAAGCTCCCTTTTACCGGTAGCGTATCCTTCTGAAAAACGGGGACAGAATCTTCTACCTCCAACGATTGACAAACTGTTTCCGTCTTTCCCCACAAAGAGAAAACGAATACAGACACCAGTACTGTTACCAATAACCGTTTATACATTCGTCTTGTTTTTTAAAGGTAAAAAGCTATTCCCAGTCCTATACTGAAAAGATTAATTTTAAAATTGGCACTCATCGACGAACGGTTGCTTTCGTAAATCCGGTCCGTCACTTGATGGGTTCGACTGACATTCAGTCCCAACACACCAATGCTTACTTCCACTGCCGTATAATTATTGATAAAGGCAACCAAACCTGGACTCAAACCAACACTTGCATCCAAAGAAGTCTGATATACTCCTGTCAGGTCATCCCCTTTACCGTTCACCACTTTTGAAACAGAACCTCCCAACTCTAACTGCACTTCATTGAATAATGCAAAACGCTTGCTAGTACCTAAATTGATGTAATTTCTCAAAACAGCAATTCCCGAATAAGAGTTCTTCAATTCATACAGGTTACTAATATCAAAGTTGGTATCTTCATCAATATTTACACTGATATTATTTAGCTTGGTATACGTCCGGCTATACATAAAACGTCCACCTGCAGCTACATTATCCTTAAAAGCATAACACAATACCGGACTCACTTTAAAAGCATACCCTTCCCCACTCAAATTCTCTATCACCAGAAACTGATAGTTATCATTTGAGTATTGAGAATAAGAAACTGAACTACCCACAATCCATTGTCCCTTAGGAATGAAAGTTCTCATTTCTATATTCCGTTTGAACTCCTGTTGCGCGCATGTTTGCGTCGTTCCAACAATTATTCCCAAGATTATCAGGAATGAAGTTTTGATAAAGTAATTCATACTTTGCTTATTCATAAATTAATTCCAAATCATCAAGCCACAAAGTACTGCCCGTACTTCCGGTAAAATAATCTCCATATCTACTTGCACTACCCACTAAAATAATATCAGTCGGTTTACGGTTAGAGCGATAGTTAATCGGGATCTCCAGTTTAATCAATCCCTCACCCTCCGTCGACTCTTTAAGAATACACTCTCCATAGCCTATCACATTCGAAGAATTTGAATCAAAAAGCTGCCTGTCAGCAGGCTTTGTCTTAACAAGTACCGGTATATCCGTTTCTCCTTCAAAAGTCTGATGTGGCCAGTCACCCAATGCTACATAAATAGAGCCCATGTCTTTACTGTTTTTCGGCAACTCGCTCAATGTTGAATAGTCCACCGTACCAGCTACATATCTATAATAAAGCACCAATTTCGATGGACGTGAAGTGAAAGGACGTCCAAACCGTAAGATACCGTCTGTTCCATCTATTTTCAGGAACTTCCCGACAAATACATTTCCGGCAGCAAAAGCACCAATTCCAAAAAGAGCCACATATTGAGACTGTAATTTTGCAGAATAATTCCCGCTGTGCTTAATGGTTGCATCATACGTTGTCACATTCTTATTCAATGTGGCAGAACCTGTATTACCACTATCCCAGAACATTTCTCCACCACTCTTATAAATATAAAGAGGAGAACTTCCATGCCAGTCTTCAAACCCGGCATTCGGTAATTGTGCAGGAGCTTCTGTAGTGAATTGTTTTGTTTCTTTCGCTGCAACAGTACCAGCCATTGCCTGATATTCATAGGTTATACCAGGTTCAAGTCCGGTTATTTGACTCGTAAATATTTTATTATTCAACACAGCCTGATTCGAATACATCCAATCATTGGAACCAAGCGCCCGGTAACGGAAATTCATTTCTGTAACTGAAGCAACCAGACTACCATACAGAGTGGCTTTTGTTGACCAAATATCGTTCTGTGTAGCAATATCCTCGGTAGCAACCAAAGCATCTGTAGCGATAACCGTCAACGTTTTCGCTCTATCTTTTCCATTCCGGTCCCTTACTTCAATGTCAAATCGATAGGTGTTATTACCGTCGTCAATCGAATTAGTCATTATCTCTCTCAAGTTTTCCTTAAATGCAAACTGAACCTTTGTCATATCCGCATTAAATTGGATACTAAATCCAAGATTATCCAGTTCTCTTATCTGAACTTCAGTCAATTCCATCAAGTCGAAAGAAGAAAAATGGGTAATTCCCAACCGTGCAAAATCCGCACTCGTCACTTTCAATTCAGTAAAAGGCACACTGGCAGCCATCCGCACAACAATAGGTGTTTCCTTGTCGAATTGCGCACGATAAACTGCATTATCCAACTCATAAATCTGATCATTCTCGATTATCTTAATAACAGGACGTGCCAGTATATCTACTTTCTCATCCGTCGTCAAAGCTGTTTCAACCACATTTACAGAAATCATGCCACCACCCACTTCAGAGGAAGAATTACTAAAAGTCAAATCATATCTGGTTGCTTTCCGCACCAAATTAATAACTCCACTTTTGGTTATTTCTGTTTCACTGCCGTTAAGTTGCCCAACAAGATTCCATCTTAATTGGTTTTCATCATCCAACAGCATAAAATATCCTAGTTGGGATATATTATCCTGTGTATATTCCAAGGTCCCCAATCGGTTACTCACCGTAATTTTATAAGTAGGAAATGCCTCCTGTAATTCGTCAGACAGAGCCAGACTGACTACTGTATTACGAATGCCACACACTACTGATTCCGAAATAGCCGTCCCTTTTGAAATTGTAAACTCTTTCGTCCCCTTGAAATAAGAATCGGTAAAAGATGCAGCTACGGAATCACCCGCAGTAACTTCCGCTTTATAATTGTCGGGAACTAACAGTATTTGTTCCGGCATTTCATCCAAAGTGGCGAATTTACGCACCAAGCCCTCCGCGTTACGGATATACACTTTACACTTCTGAAGCAATTCTTCATCAGTAAGCGTAGCTCTCGTCTTTCCGGCAGAAACAGTGGGTAATTCACGTTGAACACCTATCTTTAAAGATAATGCACCCTCTCCATTATTTGTCAGGTCACTTTCACGGCAGGAGACACAAACAAGTCCAACAATGAAAGCTATAACTAATATATGTATCAGTTTTTTCATTCTGTTTTCTTTGCTATTGATTTCAATGCTAAAGTAGCTGTTCTGGTATTATTTGCCTGATCGACAACGGTAATAATAAAATTATGAGAAGCAAGTCCATACAATCCGAGTAGCGGCGTAAACTGTGTAATATCAAACACCAAATATTTCACTCCGATCACTTCACTGCTCACCGGGAAACCTAAGCTCTTCAACGCTTTCTCCAAATCTGCATTTGCAGGGTGAGCCAAATCAAATTCGGAAGACAAGCCTACCGACTTCAGAATTTCAGGTGTCAAAGTCTCCGAATCAATCTTCACTTTCAAATTTTGAATACCATTATCTGCCGTGATATTAACAATAATAGTTTTGGTTTCGTCTTTCTCTACTTCTATCTCATCCATTATATTGAAACCTTGTCCTACGATTGTCGGTGCACTTGTACCAAGATTTACAGATGGATCTTCCGGCAATATATCTTCTGCTCCCGGATCAGCCCAAGCGAGCAAATCCACTTTCTTACATACTGCATCCAGCTTTACGCTTAATCCCATGTCACCCACTGAAGGTATCTCCAGATTAAACACAATGTTCCGGTGCTCTCCACCTTTCACATTGCTGAAACTGGTTTGGTCTTCTGTCCATTCCCCATCTACCGTTCCCTGGAAATGAACAATGATGATATTGCCTACTTCGGCAGCTTCAAAGAATCCGGCACGTCCACTTCCAATATCGTTATTATTAAAAGTCAGTTCACCTGTACCGACTTTTATTGTAATGGATTGGTCACCACCGACTTTCTGCTTCAAATCATCATTGAGATCGACTGTCACCATTATATTCTGCAAGAAGCATTTAATTACATCAACCGATGTAACCTCATCTTTCTTTATTGTAAAAGTTTGGGTTCCTTTATAGAAAGGTTTTTCCCATTCAGCAGGTTTTACGTCATGTGATAATGCTTCAATCTTATAGTTACCCACATTCAAGGTTAAGATTTCAGGCATATCTCTATATCTTGTATATTCCTTTACCAATAAATTATTATCAGTTGAATAAATCCGAATGATATAATCATCTGTATTGATTGCTTTACCGTCCGCACGTGACAGCACATCCACAGAAACAGAAACACTTGTTCCCGCAAGTCTTACCTGTCCTTCGCCTTGATTTGTATTCCCGGTTCCTTCGTCGTCCCTTCCAAAATCAGGATTATCATTCATACAAGCACTGCATAAACCTAAGATGCTTGCCAAACATATAAAAACGAGTTTTTTTATTGCTTTCATATTACTCATTACTTATATTCTAATATTATATTTTTATCTATATACAATTCACTACCAGTAGAAACAGCTTCACCCTTATTATCCGTTGTTTTAATCTTACTGTCTTCAACACTTTGAGTGTTTGAAGCATTGGAAGAAGAGGCAAACATCACTCTTAAATGAGTCGCTTTTTTCTCAAACATCGTATTATAAGTTAAGTCCACCGTGAAGTCCTTTTGAGAACTCGTCGCTGTTAAGACTTCACTACCTTCGGCCAGCTTTAATGTTTGTCCTCCTTCGCGGTTTTCTACTATTACAGTTACAATACCGCCCTGATCGTTATTAGCTACATAAGTATAAGTACCCTTTAGCTTTATCGGACGGGAAGTGAAGGATATACCTTCATTATAGATTTCTACATTAGTAGAATGGTTATAACTATAACTTCCCAGGAAAAGCTTACCGGCAGAACGATGACCATGCGTAGGAGGCGTAAGACTTGTTAACTGATCTGCACTAAATCCACCACTTCCTGAAGGAGGATCATTAGAGGTTATAGTCCATGCCACATTGCGCATCAAAACTCCATTATTTTGCTGCATACTTGAAAGAACCATATACCAAGTATTTTTATTACCTGTAGTTGGTACAGTTTTACTATTTACTGTCGCCCAACTTGCACTACTTTCAAGATCAAGGGCCGTTAAAACAGTTGTATCAAATCTATTATCTCCCCAAAAACCTTTATGGTAATATTTACCTCCCTTATTAATAGTGCCACTAAACAGAGTAGTCCCCCATCCTTGCGTGAAATCCGGAAGCTGTACTACACTCTCTGTTGTCTGCATAACAGGAATTGAGAAAGTCGCACCATCATCACAAGTCGTTCTGAAATAATAAGTAGTTCCCGGAGTAAGTCCTGAAATGACAGCCTTTCCAGTGGTTACATCCAGTTTCAAATCTTTGGCATCCACTTTCGTCCACGTACTTCCATTCAAAGAAATATATGCTTCAATAGCACTCATCACATTAGACATATCTTCGGCATATTCAGGTATAATCGTCATTTCAGCCGTGTATGACCACACATCAAACGGTTCGAGGATAACACTATAAGAAGGTATAATAACAGCTACGGAAACGATGGCTGATTTCAAACCATTATATTCAGCCTGGAAGTCTTTGGCTACAACTCCCATATCAATACCACTTGCTTTTATATTGTAATATCCTTCTTTTCCTTCTATCGGAGTGATAACCGTATTGTTAATCAAAGTCATCACACCATAATAACGATAATAAAGTTTAATATTCTGCGGATTGCCTTCTTTCAGTTTCACCGGAATCGTCACTTCTTTACTCTTCATCTTCACAGGCTCCGTAGGCAGCAACATAAAGTTCTTAGGCGTTGTTATATTCAACACATAATCTTCACTTTGCTTACCATAAGTACTGGTGGCACTCAAATAGAATAAATGAGTATCATTATTATCCGTGATATTCAGATTAGGAATCAAACCAGTAAAATTAATAATACCCATCTGATCCTGATTAATACCAAAGCCAATCAACTTCACACCTGATTTGTCCAACAATGCTTGATCTTCAGGAGTAAGTGCCGCCAGATTAAATCCTTCCTCCGGCCAATCGGGTAAATTAGGAGAAGTAGTTCTAAGAATACATTTCGTAAAACCGCCCAAAGAAGTCAACAAAGCCGATAACTGATTCGATTCAATCGGATTACCGTCCCACTGATTACCATCATTACTTGTTTTCTCAAATCCGGTCAATGTAAAATAAGGAGGTTTAATATTCAATGCTTTATCCGAAATATCCAAAGTAATGGGTCTGACTTCCGTTACACGGTCAAAAACAATGCTCAACATGGCTTTACCAGCGTCCACATTCATTTGCAAATGATAATGATGTTGAGCTAACGCCTCCTCAATGGTAGCCACTTCAATAGTAGTCGGACTTAGTCCGCCATTCACTTTCGTGAAAGTCAGTTTTACTGAAATTCTACCCGGCTTCACATAAGCAGCACGTGTTTCTCCGGACGAAAAAGAAACTTCACTTCCCAACTCTGCCTGTACGGTAGAAGAATAAGTCTTAAAATACTGTTTGAAATCATCCGTGTATTCAATACTTATTTTAGTATTGGCCAACTTACAAGTAGTTTCCACAGGAGTAGTCTCGCCACCACGGATGTTAAAATCGGTAGTACCCTCATAATAAGGAGAATCAAAGCCTTCCTTCTCAATGTCACCATAGAAAGCTTTCAAGGTATAACTTCCTACCGGAAAAGTAGTGTCTTCATCATAGTCACTCAACTTATCCCAGGAAGCCTGCACTTTGTCACCTTGCAACACAGAAATAGAGAAATCTTGTATGGAAGGCAGTACTTCCTCACTCGAGCGTGTCGTAACATCTGTCACCGAAGAATTTGCGGATAGATGCAAGCTCATTCCGCCAAAGGCACCCGAACGCTTTTCATCGTTTACACAACTGCACAACAATACAATCTCTAAAAATAAAATAAACTTCAAAATACCCTTCATACCGAATTAAATACGCCTTTAAATAATACGGAGTCCCTCTCTCTGAAATCAAAGATAAGCTTAAATACCTAATATACAGGTGCTATCTTGTAAACTAGCCGCAAAAATACAGTTTTATTTCTTTATAATAAAGTATCTAAAGAAAGTTTTATTTCCGAATATGAAAAGAAGACCACAATTAAGGCCTAGAATATGAAAAATAAAACATTTTTTTAAGAGATATAACATAAAAGTTCTGCCTTTCAGATGAAAAACAGAACTTCATATATGTAATAGTTAAAACGTTAATAAAGCTTATTTATCGACACCTGGCATCAAGACCACTCCCAACTTCTTTTTGCCGTCCATCTTGACTACCACAGGCTTTTCAAAGCGAACGTGACGGAGATAGTTCGTTTCCTGCACTGCCGGTTGCGCATTGAGGAAATCCTGATTATAAACTCCATCATTCATAAAGGCGTTGATCGTGAAATATCCCACCCCGAAAGAAGTCAGGTTCTGGAAAAAGTGTGTCCCCTGACTGGGATCTACCCGATAATTAGTCAGACCGGCTTCCACAATCACACGAGCAGCCGAAATATGAGGCCACTTCACCGGAATACCAAGCCATGTATCACTACTTCCCCAACGTCCCGGGCCAACTAATACATAGTTCTTTCCTTCGTTCAGGAACTGTTGATTGATCTTTTCTATCTCCCAGGCAATCGTCTGATTATTGGAAGCACTATAATTGTCGGTTTTTACATAAACCACATCATATACCTCATTCATAATACCGTGTCCCAACGAATTATACGAACGGAGAATCACATCTTCATCAGGAATCTCGTTCAAATCCTCGTCCAGCATTTCTTTGCTGTCTACGATAGGACGGATCTGCAACAGATAGAAAGTTCCGGATTTATCATGTTCGCGACTTAACGTTGCTGCAAATTCAATTTCAACCGGACGGCGCATCTCCTGTTCACCATTAGAAACGGGTTTGAGTCTCCTTGAGAGCAATTTCCATTTCGCTGGTCTGTAACACCTGATTAGGATGATAAGGAGAAAAACGAAGGGTCATGCCACCGTCAACAATATATTTTCCTAATCCCAAAGCCAGATTCACCGTTCCCTCTTCTGCCTTTTCATTCCCCAACGGATAATAATTGAGCGAGCGTGCCACACCGGACATGGAAGGATAATAACGGTCACCATACTGATTGCCAACTACTTCCTGTAAGATAACAGCCATTTTCTCCTGATCGATTACATTCGACGTGGCTTGCATATACGCCTTGCTGTCACGGAAATAAACCGAAGCATACACCCCTTTGATGGCATCGGAAAGCATCCGCAACATTTCATAGCGGTCGTCCAGATAAGGAATCATGTATGTGTTATAAATTCCAGCAAAAGGCTGATAATGTGAGTCCTCTAATAAAGAAGAAGAACGAATGGCAATCGGAGACTTCACCACATCGAAGAAAGTGAAAAAGTCCTCTATCAACCGGTCCGGCAACTTTGCCTTCAGGAAATATTTTAAAATCGTGGCATCATCCGCATCCGACAACGCAATCTGATACAGATTGTTGGTGTCCATGAACTCATCAAAGACATCCGTGCAAAGCACCACTGTTTTCGGAATAGCAATACGCGCATTTTCAAACTCGTCAAACTCCGGATGACGCTTCACCATATTATCAATAAATGCCAGCCCACGCCCTTTTCCTCCGAGAGAGCCATCCCCGATACGGGCAAAGTTAGAATAACGGTCGAAGCGGTCGCGCTTAAAGACCGCCACGACTCCCTGGTTCTTCATCTTACGATACTTCACAATCGCCTCAAAGATGATTTTACGGTGAGCATCCACATCCTGAAGACTATTCCAGGTTATCGGTTTCAAAAATTCAGCCACCGGGAACATGGCACGTGAATAAAACCAACGCGACACGTGATTCCTGCTGATATGATATAAGAAAGATTCCGCAGGTACGGCAAAAAGAATGTTTTGCAGCTCCTTCAAATTCCGGACGCGGGCAATCTCCTCCCCGGTATCCGGATTGCGGAAAATAAAATCACCAAAACCAAAATTATCGGAGACGATACGGCGCAAATCAACGTCCATCTTCTTGGAGTTCTTATCGATAAAGCTGGCACCATACTTGGCTGCATAAGACGAATTTTCAGATTCGGAAGACTGAATAATCAAAGGAACAAACGGATCATTCTTACGTATCTCCGCACACAGCTTGATACCTGCCAGACCGTCTTTCTCTCCCCGTTCCACTTTCGGGAAACGGACGTCAGTGATTACCCCCAATATATTATTCTGATACTTATGATAGATCTCCATCGCCTCCTGATACGTACGTGCCAACACTATTTTAGGACGTCCGCGCATACGGAGCGTACGCTGGTGTGCATTCAAGGCTTCGGTAGAGAATTCCTGACTCTGCTTCAACACGAACTTATACAGATTCGGCAAAATGGAAGAATAGAAACGAATGCCATCTTCCACCAAAAGAATCAGCTGCACACCGACCTCCTGTACATCGTGTTCCAGATTCATCTTGTCCTCTATCAACTTAATGATAGACACCAACAGGTCGGTATTACCCAACCAGCAGAACACATATTCGAACGCACTTAAATCTTCATTGATAATCCGTTTGGTAATACCATGGCTAAAAGGAGTCAGTATGACGATAGGAATATGCTCGTATTTCTCTTTAATGTGACGGCCGATATCGAAACTGTCATTATCCCCCGTGCTCGGCATACAAATCACCAGGTCGAACGACATATTTTCCAACTGTGACAATGCTTCCTCCTCCGTAGATACCTGCGAGAAACGAGGTGGATAGCGCAGAGACAAAGAAGTGTATTCATTGAAAATCTTCTCATCAATGCGCCCGTCATCCTCCAACATGAAAACATCGTAAGGATTAGCGATTAATAACACGTTAAAAATCCGCCTTGTCATCAAGTTAGCGAATTGTGTATCTTTGAAGTAAAGCTGGTTTAATTTATATTTACTAAGCATAAAGTCATTCTCCTTTCTTATTTCAAATCGTCTATCTGCAGAATCACATTTTGCAAAGTTAATTCTTTAAATCTCATTTTCCACCATCTTCTTTATAAAGTTTACTTGTTTATCTCTTATTATTTTGTAGATTTGTAACTTTAAGTTTATTCAAAAAGACTTT
>PPYE01501938.1_pt1 | contig 22884 bp, 29 predicted proteins | sample 1559881 | NCBI WGS metagenome assembly PPYE01 (sample SAMN08240022, study PRJNA423297) | Human gut metagenome, whole genome shotgun sequencing project.
ATAATACTTCCTCTTTTCTCTGTAAGATGATTATATCTTATTAGCCACTTCTGTTACAACTTTATTATAGCACTTCAGGGCGAGACCGGAAGCATCACTTCCGGGAGAAAACTGAATATCATTGGCTATGATATATTCCCCTGTAATACAGTAGTGAAACATAACCGTATACTGATAATTCCATATCCAAATGCCTGGATAACCGTATGATCCCATTGGCGGGAATTTCCGGTTCGCTGACAAGTGAACAGAGAATATACTGGCTCAGTACGGATTTTAAATTGAGACAGTCGCCAAATGGACATGCAGGCATGTCTGCTTGGCTCGTTGCTCGCGTAAATAAAGAACATGAAATTATGCACGCAAAAACGAAAATGAAGATATGGGATTCAGAAGAATAGATATATAATTAATCTGTAATGAAAAGGATCTGATTTGGAGGATAATCCTATGACAATCACTGCAAAAGAACTCGCGCAAAAACTGGGACTTTCCGCCACCGCTATATCCATGGCTCTGAACAATAAGCCTGGGGTGAGTACGGAGACGCGAAGAATGGTTATTAAAGCCGCTGAGAAATATGGTTATGACTTTACCAAACTGTCTTTAAAGAAAAATAAAGCCAGCGAAATCTACTGCATCATGTATGAATCTCATAACGCGATCCTGAAATACACGCCGATCTTTTCTGAACTGACCGAGGGAATCAGCCATGTTTGCCGTAAAGAAGGCTATCGGTTAAAGATTATACAGATCAATGAGAACATGGATGATATACAGAAATGGCTAGAAGACATACGGGTATCAGAATGCGCAGGCATCATCCTATTGGGCACTGAGATCAGTCTGAATTCTGCGAAATTATTTTCTTCTCTGGCAATTCCCGTCGTACTGCTGGATTCATACTTTGATTCTCTTAATTTCAGCAGTGTACTGATCAATAATGTCCAGGGAGCTTATCTCGCTACAAGCTATCTAATTGACCGATGCAATAAACAGCCAGGCCATCTATGTTCTTCATATAAAATAGAGAATTTTCAGGAACGAAAAAACGGCTTTATCAAGGCGATAAAAGAACACGGAATGTCTGTATCCAAATCGATCACCCACGAGCTTTCCCCGTCCATAGAGGGGGCTTTCTCCGATATGCTGGAGTGTATCAATCAGGGAGATACTCTGGCAGAATGTTATTTTGCGGATAACGACCTGATCGCCATCGGTGCGATGAAGGCATTAAAACTCAGCGGATATAAAATTCCGAATGATATAGCGGTCATCGGATTTGACAACATACGCGAAAGCCAGATTATAGAACCCACATTAACAACAATAGATATACCAAGAGAATATATGGGACAGATAGCTGCCAGACAACTGATCTGTCAGATGTCAAACCCAGTTGCTCATTCGATCAAGATCGAAGTTTCCACAAAACTTATAAAAAGATTTACAGTCTGAAAAAGCCTGCGAAATTCCCCGCTAATACGAAGATTATCGCAGACTCTTTTGCTTAACATCAGGCACGCCTGATTACTCCAGTGCTTTTTCTACCGCGTTCTTCCATCCAAGATATTTCTGTCTTCTTTCATCATCCGGCATAGACGGGAGATACCGGTTGTTTCCTTTCGCCGTATGTATCATATCCATCCCATACATTCCGATATACAGACCTGCCATCAACCCTGCCCCGAGGGCCGAAGATTCCTCACATTTCGGAAGGCGGACTTCTGTCCTGAGGATATCGCTCTGAAACCGCATAAGATACTGATTGCCTGTCGGTCCTCCATCCACGCAGAGCTTCCTGACTTCCAGATCGTTCTCCGCTTTCATCATCTCTACTACATCGGTGATCTGATAGGCGATTGATTCAAGCGCCGCTTTCACAATCTCCTTCTTTCCGGTCGTCCGGCTCATGCCATAAATAAGCGCCTTTGCATTCGGCTGCCAGTACGGTGCGCCAAGTCCGGAAAACGCCGGCACAAGATATGTGGTATCATTCTGGTTGGCTTCCATTGCCATTTCCTGCGTTTCACCCGGCGATGATATTAGTCCCATATCGTCTTTCAGCCAGGATATTACCGCTCCGGTATAATTAATATTTCCCTCCAGCACATAGTTGACAGTACCGTTCAACCCCCAGGCAATGGAGGTGACCAGCCCCAGATCCAAACGGACCGGCCTTTCCCCGACATTCATCATTACCGAGGAACCTGTCCCGTAAGTGGCCTTGATCATACCTTTTTCAACACAACCCTGTCCGAACAGGGCTCCCTGGGAATCACCGATCACGCCGCAGATTAGGATCGGTTCCTGAAGATAGCCCTCGAAATCCGTCTGTCCAAACAGATGGCTGGAATCACACACTTCCGGCAGTTTTTCCGGATCGATCCCGAACCAGGAACAAATCTCGCAATCCCATTTCAGGTCGTGGATATTAAACAGCTGGGTCTTTGACGCATTGGAGTAATCCGTTGCGTACACTTTTCCCATTGTGAGCCTGAACAACAGCCATGTATCGATCGTACCCAGGCAGAGATCATCATTGGCTTTTGCACGTCTTACTTCCTCCACATTCTGCTGAAGCCACGCGAACTTTGCGGCAGGGAAATACGGGGAAAGTTGCATCCCCGTCTTCAGACGTATCATTTCAGCCACTCCTCCGCTGATCCCCTGCTCCCTGCCCGGAGCGATCACAACATTATTCTTGATCCTCTCGCAGATTTCCTCTGCCCTTGCGCACTGCCAGACAATGGCCGGAGCCAGTGGTTCGCCGGTCTTTCTGCTCCAGGCTGCTGACGTCTCTCTCTGATTGCTGATCCCGAGGCATGCGATCTCCTCTTTTTGGATTCCGGCTTTTTCAACAAGGTTTTTGACTGTCTGTATGGTGTTTCGGTAGATTTCTGTCAGGTCATGGGACACCCAGCCCTTTTCATTGATGATCTGTTTATGCGGCAGATCCGTACGGCAGACCAGATTGCTTTCCTTATCAAAAAGGATCGCTTTTGTTCCCTGAGTGCTCTGATCGATCGCAAGAACATATTTTTTCTCCATCTGAAACTCCCCTTATCTACGCCAGTGCATTTTTTACAGTCCGAGCAATTCCTTCCGCATTCATGCCATAATAATCAAAAACTTCTTTTGATGTTCCGCTGATGACCGGTGCGTCCGGAAGAGCAATATTTATAACCCTGCGCGGGCATTCTGCGGCAACCGCCTGACTGACCATCGAGCCAAGACCGCCAAATGGTGCATGTTCTTCTGCTGTAACTATGACTTTACTCTCCGCTGCATATTTCAGCAATGTCTCCTTATCCAGAGGTTTTACGCAGTACATATCTAGAACTGTCGCGTGGATTCCGTCTTTTTCGAGGAGTCTGACTGCCTCAGCCGCCGGATATGTCATCTCACCGCACGCCACGATAAGTGCATCGTTCCCCTCTCCGATCACCGTAGCTTTATCCATCTCAAACGGGCAGTCTTCTTCACTGTAAATATCTTCGACTGCATTTCTTCCGACGCGGATATATGCCGGTTTGTCGTCTTTTAGCAGAGCTCTGACAAGACAGGCGGTCTGGAATCGGTCACTTGGCAGATAGACCCGCATATTCGGGATCGCGGACAATGCCGCAATATCCTGTGCCGAATGATGGCTCATGCCCAGCGCTCCGTAGCTGATACCTCCGCTGATTCCGATCAGTTTTACATTTGTATCAGAATACGCCACATCCACTTTACACTGCTCATAACTTCTTGTGGAAAGGAAACTGGCGGGAGACGCAGCAAAAGGTTTTTTCCCGCAGTGCGCAAGTCCTGCCGAAACACTTACCAGATCCTGCTCAGCGATCCCCATTTCAACAAACTGTTCCGGATATTTTTCTGCAAAAGGGGCCAGAGAAGCAGAACCTCTGGAATCGCTGCACAGAACAACAATATCATTATCCTGTTCAGCGGCATCTAGCAGTACATCACAAATTGCTTTACGGTTAGGAATGTTATTCATATTAAAGCATCTCCTTTCTTTCTTCGAAATCTTTGATGATCTGATCATATTCTTCTTTTGTCGGTACATGGTGATGCCATGCCGCTTTATTTTCCATGACGCTTGATCCTTTTCCTTTTACAGTGTTTGCGATCAGGACAGACGGCCTTCCTTTTGTCTGTTTTGCTTCCTCAAAAGCATGATGCAGCTGTTTGATGCTGTTTCCGTCTTTTACATCGATTACATGCCATCCAAAGCTCCTGAATCGCTCATGCAGATCATCTTGTCCCATCACATCCTCTGTATTTCCTGAAATCTGAAGACGATTCCGATCCACAACCGCACAGAGATTGTCCAGCTTATACTGATGCCCTGCCATGGCGGCCTCCCATACAGATCCTTCCGCCAGTTCTCCGTCACCCATTACCATGTATACTCTCGAACCTCTCTTATCCATTTTGGCTGCCAGTGCCATTCCTGCGCTTACCGGCAGTCCATGCCCGAGAGATCCGGAGTTCATCTCAATCCCCGGCAGTTTGTTATTCGGGTGGCCGATAAACTGTGAGCCAAACTTGCAGAATGTACTGATCACTTCTGCAATATCAAAGAATCCTTTTCTTGCCAGCACCGAATAATAGGCTTCCACAGAATGCCCTTTGCTGAGGACAAAATAGTCTCTCTCCGGATCATCCTGGTTCTCTGCTGAAATATTCATCTGGTCAAAATAAAGGGTGACAAGTATTTCCATCACGCTCATATCCCCACCTATGTGACCGCTCTTCCCGGCAACAATCATATCAACCACATCTTTTCTAAGATCATATGCCAGTCTGCTTAATTCTCTAAGATCCATCATCATTCTCCTCTCAGATATGCCTTTACTTCTTCTTCGATTGGATCGTATAGATCCGGCTTTACTCCAATGTACTTACATGCTTCATATAATACGGGTACTACATCTTTGTGGATACCGACACAGTGGTGGATATAAGGTCCTTCCACGATCTTTGCCTCCAGCCGTTTGATGTTTTCGACTTCTACCCACAGGTATGTGCCCATGCCTTTCGGACCATCGATTCCTTTTGCCCTGCCAAGCAACATGGAATATTCACCGTTGTCTCCATCGAACCTCACTAGTGTCACATCACTGTGTTTCGCTTCTGCGGTTATGCTTCCCGGATAGTCGAACGCAAGAGGATATGTGATCTTCGGTTTTTCTCCCGCAACGGAAATCGGCCATGGGCCACAGTGCTGCAGCAATTCTCCATTTTCCACATCCGGATGACGGATCGTCCAGTCTGCAAAAAAGCTTCTTATCTCTCCCATCCCGGCAGCCTCAGTCAGAAGTGCTGTGATCGCTCCATGAATATCTGTCTCGCATACAACCGGGATACCTTCTTCATTGAGCAGCGCATTCGCCGCACAGGGCATGATCCCAATTTCCGACTGTAATTGATTCCAGCACTGGATTGCCACAGCATTACATCCGTATTTATCGATCAGATGCTTCATTGCCACTTTCAGAGCAGCTACATTTTCCAGCTCTTCATCTTTGATCAAAATCTCCATGTTGTCTCTGCAGTACTGCACCACTGCCACCATCTCTGACTTTTCTTCCTTTACCTTCTTCATCTCATCCGTCAGTTCCGGCATCGGGACCGGCGCAAGCTGTATATTGAATTTTTCCAGAAGTTCTCCTTCATTGCACATGGTCGTCCAGAAATCAAAAGGACGTGTAGAAATCTGCAGAATACGTATATGCCGGAATGTCTTAACTACGTTGCATACGGCAAGGAAGTCTCTGATGCCTCGTTCAAACACCGGATCGTTCATCCTGCAGTTTGTCATATAAGTAAAAGGGATCCGGAACCTTCTCAGCACCTTGCCGGTTGCAAAGAGGCCGCACTGCGTATCACGGAGTCTCGTTCCGTCGGGTTCCGGTCTCTCATCAAGAGGCCCCCAGAGCAGAACCGGTACGTTCAGTTCCTTCGCAAGCCTGGCGCATTCATATTCCGTACCGAAATTACAGTGAGGGAGGAATAATCCATCCACCTTCTCCTTCTTGAATTTTTCGGCGATCTTATACATATCATCATCATTGTACAGAAGCCCTTCCTCGTTGATATCTGTGATATCAACAAAATCAATTCCCAGCTCTTTCAGTCTATCCGCCGTCAGTCCTCTGTATCTGATCGCATCAGGAGCGCTGAAGATGCTTCTTCTTGTTGGTGTAAATCCAATCTTAATCTTGTCCATCGGAATCTCCTTTCTGTTATTAACTATCTGTAATATAGCCTTTAAAAAACTAAATTTTAATGCTAAATAAAGTTTAAATAACTTTATTTTTACTTTATTTGCATTGCATAACAAAAAAGCTTAAAAATTTCTTCTGTGTTTTCTGCTCCCTGTAAATCTGTAATCTCATCTTTTCAACTGCCATATATCCCCCGCATTCGCAGACAACTTTTTTAATACATCACAACCCCATATCCATAAATTGAGCTATCCCCCGTCGCATATCTTCCTCTCTGCACCTTATTACTGCTGTTCCCCTCTATAGTATTGATAAATCCATCCGCCACGTTTACCACGATTCCCACATGGTCGATACTTCCGTCAGTTCCCCAATCGAAGAAAATCAGGTCTCCCGCTCCCGGAGTGTAACTGCTGTCCATGAACTGCCCTCTTGCCTGAAACCATTCCACACCAGCCGAACAAAGAGAAAACTTCGGGATTACCCCTGCGTCAATATAACCGCACTGATCCGCGCACCATGACACAAAGCAGGCACACCACGGCTGGTATTCCTCAAATCCATACCATCTCCAGTATATTTCACCGCCGCTGTTCCCCTCCTGTGACAGTGCCACTTCCACCAGATCGCCACTCCCGCCAGTAGAGATCAGCCTGCCATAAGGGTAATAACGCAGGACATGCGCAACATACTGTTTATCTCCGTAACTGCTCCATCCCAACTGAGCCGCCATCATATCGGAAAAGTCGCTGGCATTGGTTACGCTGTACCCGCCATAATTCTCTTTCGCCCACGAGATATATCCGTTTCCGTAATTATATCCCTGTATCGCCAGTTTGATAGGTTCCATGTCAATCGGACTTTCCACCTCTGCTTCAGCAAGACAGGATGCAAGGTACTGGATTCCCACATCGATCGAATATTCCGGATCAGTGATTCCATTCGGTGTGTTAGCATACTCCGTGTTATACGGACACTCTGATGCCTGCATAGGATCATTCCCACGTCCGCCGCTCTCCTGCATCATGACCGCTTTGATCAATTCCACATAGTCACCGATCCCATGTTCATTGGCATACTGACGGATCAAAGGATCATATGCCTCCACCTCTTCACTGACCGGAGTATAAGTCTCTGAATTGCTGCCCAATAGACACAACGCTGCCCCCAAAAGGATCACCACGATTAGAATCACCAGTACCACCCATCCTCCTGCAGCAATAGCACTGATCAGAGCTTTTGTTGCGGCAATCGCCGCTTTCGCAGCAGCGGCTGCTGCTTTCGCCGCTACTTTTGCTATTACGATTGCCGTTTTTGCACTGATCCGTGCGGCATAAGCCGCCCTTTGTGCTGTGATCACGGACGTCCGAGCCGCCATCTGGACTGCCTTCGCGGTCTGCACAGTCGTTTTTACCGTTGCCCGGGAACTGTTCGCCGCAGTTTTCACGGCTTTCCCGCCAGCTTTGATACTCTGTACGCCTCCGGTTTTGATAGAGCCGGCAGTCCTCTGCAGCGTCCTTACGGTCTGCGTACTCCGATTCCGCGTCTTTACACTCTGGCGGATGGTACTGTTGATCCCCTGTGCCTGACTCCGGACAGATCTTTTCAGGCTGGCATTTTCTTTCACAGACTGAACCCCGTCTTTTACTCCGCGCCCGATCCTTCCCCCCTGCCGGATCGCCTGTTTCCCTCCACGGTAGGCAAGAGATTCAGCGGTACGTGAAATCCGAGCCTGCGCATAAGCTACGGATTCGGAACTACCCTGATTCTGGATCGGCGTCTGCCCAGTCTGCTCTTTGATACGGACAAAGCCATTTTTCATATGCTCCACCGCTGTCAGCCCCCGATCCAGCACTTTCACATCACGCCTCACCTGCCGTACTTTTATATCCCTGCTCATCCCGAACTCCTACCGCTCTATCGGATTGTTTCTATGAACTCCCGGACTGTTAGCACGGCTGCGGGGAAGATCCCGGCAGTAATCCGGATACCGCAGTCGGATTGCCTCGAAAAAGTAAGGTGCATACCCGCAGTCGAACAGTTCATACGGGGAGTACATCCGCTCTTGCCCCTTTTCCACATATCCCTCCATCAGATTAAAGGCAAGCCGTGTCAGCCGAATTGTTCCGCCTGTCTGCCATCCATCATGTAATCCATCTGTCTTAATCCGGTCTCTCTGAAAATCGAACAGCCGATCAATGTTCGTTCTGGCGCTTTCAGAAATCCCCACACAATAGAAAAAGGACTGATGGTTACAGTCCTTGTATCTGCTCTTCTCTAACATCTCCAGGAAAAATTGTCTATGTTCCTTTGAACGAAAACGTAGTTCACTCATCTGTTTGCCCTCCATTTTCTTTTGTACTTGCTGCATTGTGCCATGTTCCATCAAAATCTTCGGGTTTGGTGGACATCAATTTATAGATCTCTGTCCCCCTGCTCATCTGGTTTTGAAATGGGACTAGCGCTTTCCCGATCTTGGCAAGCCCATCTCCTGCATTGGCATTGGTGATATATTTCAACTGATCCTCAGAGATATGCATCAGCTCCGCAAGCTGTTCCCGATCTGACGCAGACTGATTCAGCATGATCACAAACTCGGAGTTGGATAACATCGTTCTTGCTTTCAGGGATTCCAGTACATACTCCACATTCTGCGTCAGGCTGGTCGTCCATGCATTTCTCTTACGGAAACGCCGGTACGCACTGTCAAAAAAGTTTGCGCTGTACTTGTGCTGAAGCAGGGTATGAAATTCATCCAGAAACAGATGCGTCCGCACGCCCCTCTCCCAGTTCTGCGATACCCGGTTGATCATATGGTCGGTAATGACAAGCTGACCGAGATTTTTCATATCCTCCACCATATCCCTCGTATTGAAACTGATCAGCCTGTTGTTTGTCTCGATATTCGTAGGATGGGAAAAGTTGTTAAGTGTGCCGTCTGTAAACAGCTCCAGCATGAGCGCCAGATCCTGTGCCTCCGGTTCATCCTGTTCCTGAAGAAGTCGGCGCAGCGTGAAAAAGGTCGGGATCTCATAAGGCTTTTTCTTTGTGTACACATCCTCCACACAGCGGTCAAGGATACTCTTCTCTTTCGGTCCGATCACATAGGTTTCATCCGTGATCCGCTCGTACAGTGAAAGGACAAACTGCGACTTATCCACGATCGGGTTCTTATCCCCGTACCCTTTCACCATATCCATTGCGTTCAGATGGATCTCGCTCCCCGCACAGATCGGCAGGCTGACTCCGCCCAGCGCATGCACCAGTGGCTCATATTCGCCCTCCGGATCATAGATCAGAACTTGATCGTCCGTGGTGGACAGGATGATCAGCAGGACAAACATTTTCGTCAGCATAGATTTTCCGCTCCCCGGCACGCCTAAGATAAATGCGGACGGATTGAGCAGCAATCCCCGGTTCACTAAGATCAGATTGTGGGATATCGCATTCACCCCGCAATAAATACCGCCCTTGTCCATGACTTCCTGTGTCCGGAAAGGGATCAGGCTGCCCAAGCTCTCCGTGGTCAGCGTCCTCATGCTGTCGATTTTCCTCACACCGATCGGAAGTGCCGTATTCATGCCGTCCATCTGCTGAAACTTCAATACCGCCATCTGACACATCCGGTTTCGCGCCAGCGACAGGATCGTGTTCGTGTCTGCGTCCAACTGTTTCTTGTCTTTTGCCGTGTGCATCAACGTCACCACCGCTACCATCATCCTCTGGTCTCTTGTGGTCAGATCACGCAGAAACTCCCGGCTTTCCTCTTTCTGCAGCTCCATGTCATAGGGCACGGTAGCGGAAAAGTTCTGATTGGCATTCTGCCTTCTCTGCCAGTTTGTAATATTCGTCTCCACACCCAAAAGACGTGTCTGAGCCTCACGTACTGCCTCATCCGTAGGAATGGGGATCAGATCGATACTGATCATCATATCCTGACTGATGTCCGCAAACTCGGACACCATATTGTCGGGAATGTATGAGGCATAATCCTTCAGATACAGCACTCGTCCATACCGCTCCCCGACTTTGAAATGATCCCGTTCAAACTCCATCGTATCAGGGCAGATATAGTCCTTAAAGCTGTGCCCCAGCCTTGCGGACTCCTTCAGATCAAAGCGTAACTGGCTTTCCTCGCCTGCCCGGTAAAAGCTGTACAGCACGTGAAGTTTTTCCAGTGCGTCCAGTTCTTCACACTTAGATCCGAGCGTGCTGAAATGGGAGATCAGCCCGTTTCCGGTACGGAGAAAATAATTTCTTGCATCCTCTACATTCTTCCGGTATACCGAGATTGTCACATACAATTCCCGGATCATGCCGTTTGCACCGACGGTCTTTTCCATCAGCATCTCATTGACTTCTTTCCGGTACTTATCCAGCCCGTCCTCCTGCAGGGGAATGAATACCGCCTCTTTTAACTCTTCCTTATTCAGCCTGCGAATGATCACGGTCAGTTTCGCCGTCGCCCCACAGTCAAAAAAATTGAGGATATTCATATAGTTTAAAAATCTGGCTTTTTTATCGTCCTCGGATAATACTTCAAAGTTAATATCCGTAAATCGATAGGTCTTGGCGAACTTATTTCTCCCCACCTGAAAAATCCCGTCTTTCCAGATCCTCTGGATGGGGATCGCCTGCTGGACACTCCGGGGAATCCTGAACTTCTCCCGATCCTGCCGCATGACGCTTTTTAGTGTTCTTAACATCTGCTTTCCTTGCCTCCTTTTCCTGCTTTCTGATCTCCTCTTTTGCCAGTTCGTAATAAAGACTTTCTGACCGGCACACCAGATATTTCGGCATCAAGATCTCGCTCTTGATCCATACCCACACAAATTTTTCCGCTGTCATCCCGTGATACTTCACGAATCCGATCAGGGCAAAAGGAAATGCCCCCAGCATACAGATCCAACTGACCGTTTCCGTCCCCACATAGGGGCGAAACAAAAAATAAAGCCCAACGGCAACACCGCAGGCGAATACAGAGCAGATAAACTGCCGAAGAGACAACCCAAAGTACATTGCCTCCGTATATTCCCGGATCTCCCGATTGATTCTTATCTCCATGTCTGCCTCCTGTTTCTCTATACTGATTTTTCTGATTCGCACATTTGCATTCTGTTCCCCGTCTGATATACTCAAAGAAAAAACTGCAAAGGGGAATTCCACTATGACATATGCGATGTTTCTTTCTCTTGGACTGAGCATTTTACTGATGATCCTTTCCCTGATCTTTAAGATCGCCGGAAAACTTCGTCTCACTCTGCCACTCGTCTACTTCCTGTTGATCGCCACGGTATTAAATCCGTGGGCGGCGGCGCACGAAAAACTGGCTCTCGGCATCCTCTTCGGGCTGATCGCCCTGTCTGTCATTAGCTGGCTCTTTGCTCTGAAGAATTATCTTTCTAACCGGAGTTACTATAAGGCACTGGAAGAAGATATGAGTTGGCAGATCCAGCGCGCCCGGGATCACGGGATACCTTTTGATTCCGTCTACTTCGACAGTCAGGGAAATATGCGTTATAACGATACCGATGAAATCGTAAAATAGGACGCTTCACCGCGTCCTTTCTTTTTGCCACAAATTCATGTCTACAATCCCATCATCTCACGTACCACCCGGTCGGACATCTTCACAGCCCCGACCAGCACCAGCATGTTAAAGATCAGCTCTCCTACATAGCTCCATACCATTGTGACCGCTGACGCACCCTCTTCCACCACTGGCGGCGATGCCGCAAATACGGAGAAAATGATACAAGCCAATACAATAATCGCCCCCTCCAGACACACGGCTGCATAGCTTTTGATAAAGCTCTTGCCCACGTTCTGGCTGGGTTCTCCCGCAAAGGTGGATAGCGGAATCGGAGCGATTGCCGCATAAAGATACAGGCGGAAGAACCGCCCGTACACACTCATGATCATAATAAAACTCAGGATCGTAATAAAAAGGCTTCCGATCAACGTCACTGCCCACAGCGGGATACTTTCTAAAAATCCACAGTCCTCTACTGCCTCTACGATCTCTATCGGAAGAACCGTCTCTTCCGCTTCTCCAAAGCCTGCCGAGTCCATGATCGTACCAATAATCCCCTGCACGATATTAAAGAGGGCGACCATCAGTTCCATACCATAAGTGATCGAGCCTTTCGACAGAGCAAACCTTATAAATATCCGGACTGCATGTTCCGGCTTTTTCACCTCTGCAAAGCTCCCGCAGGTTTTCACAACTCCTACCACGAAGAACAGCACCAACAGTGCATAGCCGATCGCCTGCAACGCGCCGTGGATATTGACGATCACATCCCATATGGCACCGCCCTTAAATTCTTCCGGAGACTGTGTCAGGATCTGCCAGATTTCAGAAAGTTTCTCATTCCATGTTTCCAATGCATTTTGGAGATTCTGCACTACCCAGTTGTCTGATTCCATTCGCAAACCTCCTTTTGGGCGCAAAATCCCCAAGACCGAAATACTGGTTTTGAGGATTTTACTTTAATTCAGATCTTCTTTTTATCCTGCAATCAGCGTCAAAATCTCCTTTGCGAAAGTAATGATCACACCGCCCGCCAAAGTCAGAAAGCCGTTTGCCCTCTGGGACGGATCATGTGATTTCAGTGAAAGACCAATCTGTACGATCCCGAACCCTAAGAGGATCATTCCGATCGCGCGGATCAGTCCAAAAATAAACTCTGACAGGTTGTTGACTACTGCCAGAGGATCATTCGAGGCAAAGACGGTCATGCTGCAGGTAAGGGTGATCATAAATGTGATGTATGCACCAAAAATCCCCCTCTCCATCCATGCCCGTTTCATTCTGGCAGTATCCTTTTTTGTATGCTTCTCCTTCTTACGTCTGTTCCATATCATGATGTTTGTTCCTCCTGATAGATGATCGCTTCTAATTCTTCTTCTGATAGAAGTTCATATTCTGTATTTAATAATTCTTCTGGGAGCTCCAGTCTCTCCAGACGATCTGCAATGGAGATCGTTGCCACTGCCTCTGTCACTTCCCCGTGGCGGTAGGGTTTCCCTTTTCCATCTGCAGAAAGTGCCACATTCGGATGTTTCAGGATGTCGTATTTTTCATCCATCATCGGACGCTCCCCACGGATAAAAAGAAGTGCATATCTGTTGTCCAGCATACGCACCTCGTCTGGTGTCATCAGTTCCCGCCCGGCAATCTGATAGTTGGTAGAATAGTTTCCGGAGTGTCCGGTGGATTTCCCGTAAGTGTTCATATCAATCGTTTCTTTCCCCAAAAGCTCACTGACATACTTATGCGTTCCCTGCTCATTGCCGCCGAGATACAAAAACTCATCTGCGTTTCCCATAATGCTCTCCCATTGTTTCTCAAAAAGCGCTTTTAACTGCGCCAGATTCTGCAGGATGATGGACACACTCACTTCTCTGGACCGCATGACCGAAAGGATCTTGTCAAAGTCATCCGGCAGTGAAACATTTGGAAATTCGTCCATCAGGAAATGGACGTGTACCGGGAGCCTGCCGCCGTATTTATGGTCGGCAAGATAGAATAACTGCTGGAACAACTGCGTATACAGGATCGACACCAGAAAGTTATAGCTGGTATCGTTATCCGGGATCAGTGCAAACAGCGCCACTTTCTTTTCTCCCAGCGATGGAAGATCCAGATCATCCGCAGTAGTCAAAGCTGCAAGGCTGGACAGGTTGAATTTCTCCAGACGCGCCGCAAGCGTGATCTGAATGGATTTCAATGTTTTCGCACTGCCGGAGTGGTAATCTTTGTAATATTTCACTGCGATATGATCCGGCTCCCGCATCTCCAGACGCTCAAAGAGTTCATCCAGCGGAGACTGATACTCGTCATTGTCCTCCCGTACTTCCCCTGCCCGAAGCAGCTCCATCACCATCGGAAAGTTCTGCTCATCCTCCGGCGCCTCATATTTCAGGAAAAAGATCAGTGCCAGAAGCAGCATAGACGCCGCTGTATCCCAGAAAGGATCGTTGCTCTGGCTGCCTTTCGGCGTCGTTGCTTTAAACAGGTTTGTGACAAGTCTCTGCACATCATTATCATCTTTCAGGTAGACAAACGGATTGTAACAATGGCTCTTCTCCATGTTGATCAGATCCAATATCCGCACTTCATATCCTTTTGCCTCCAGAAGATACCCCGCATCACGCAGGTTCTCCCCTTTCGGATCTAACACTACAAAAGAGGTATTTGCCTGATATAAATTGACTTTTCCATAATGCCTTGTTTTTCCAGAGCCAGAGCCTCCGATCACCACGGTCAGCAGATTCCGCCTGTGTTTCCTGCTGTTATAGCTGATCCGCACATGCTGTGTCATGATCTTATTCGCAGTAAAGTTTTTGTCGCTGTACCGTTTATTGATCTCACGCGCATCTCCCCATGCCGCCGATCCATGTTCTTCCCCTTTCCGGTAGTTTCTCCGGGTCGCAAGATAGATCCCGATTCCGAAAAGATAACAGAGCAAAAAAATAAGGACAGTCAGTAAACTGTCCTCGCAGATTGTAATATCAAAAGGTTTTTTGAATGCCCGGTTCCATCCCTGTAAAATCCCGATCAGGCCACTTTTGATATAAGGCGCGGTCAGAAGTGCAAACCAGACGACCGGGAGAATGCCGCATATAGCAAAGATGATAGATGATTTCTTCTCACCGTTGCTCACTGCGCCACCATCCCCTCCGTTCTCTGGCGAGCGGGGCGTCTATAATCTTCAGCAGGATTTCATCTACTGCATCCGTGGACTCCTGCTCTTTGATCATCTGGTTTCTCTGTTCGTTCAGGGAATGGATCAACAGGCTGTGTTCATACCGATCCAGTTCCAGAATCCGTTTTCCGTCACGCAAGCCTCACCGCCTCCTTTACCGCGCCTGCTCCTGTGTCTGATGGTTTCTCCCAAAATCAAGTACCTTCGCCATCCGCGCTGATACTTCGGATGCCGCGTTCCGGATCACGGACAGCTCGCTGCGTACTTCCTGCGGCTCCAAACCCTCAAACTGCTCCGGAGCGTGTGTGAAATCATATTTCCCGGTTTCCACTCCGTATTTCCTGCAAAGAATATAAGACGCACAATAAGCATGGAAAGCGTACTCATCCCGGTTAAAGTTCCGGTCGCCCTTTACGATCTGTGCAAGAAGCAGTTCCGGTGTAAGGCTCTGAAAAATCTCCTGCGCATTCATCCCTGTCCTGACATATATTTTGCCGTCCTCCGGAACAAACAACGCCCCTTTGTCACAGACCGGCATATCCTCTGGAGCAGTGGATTCAATCGCCACCGGTGGATTGTTGACCAGTGCGCGAATCAGCGTCCGGTCTTCAATCTTTTGCTCCGGCTCTTCCTGCACCCGCATGTTGGTCTGTGTAATGTCATAAACTTTCTTTGCATTGTAGTATTGCCCGACACTGCCGTCGTCACGCTCATACTCTTTTCCCGGTTCCAAGATCAGGATGGGATTTCTGCGCTCACTCCTTCGTACAAATGCTCCCTGATCTCTCCAGTATCCGTAATCTCCCAGCTTTTGAGCATCCGGTCTCTGTGCCATGACCAGAAGAACGTTGTTGGCTGTATAGCGGTCAAATCTGCTCTGCGTATCCAGATACTGCCGAAACGTCTCTGCATTCGTGGCTACTTCTTCTGTCATCTGTTCGGACATCTCATAGCAACGTGCTCTGTTTTCCCGGCTCTCTGAGACAAATGCCGCTTTCTTTTCATCCTGCGGTATGGCAGCTACATTCAACATAGAATCAAAATCCTGCATACGTTTTACCTCGCTTTCCCTCGTGTTTTCTTCTTCCGTACCGGCTGCCTGTGACGAACAGGTTTCTGTTGGTTCTTTGATGATGTCTCCTTTTCTTTACGCCCGCCACGGTTCTGATCCATTCCGGCATGCTCTCCCTGTGCCTTTCTGCTTTCCTGAATCTCTTTTAACTCCTGTCGTACAGAAGGTTTCCCTCCATTTTTTGTATCTGCTGACTTAGAAGTACCCTCTTCGGCTTTGCTGTGCCTGCCGGATGTAGGCTCGGACAGACGGGATTTCTCTGTCTTTGCCGGAAAAGGGTTTTCTGTCTTTTCTCCCTCTTTATGCACAGACGCTCCCAGCAGTTCATCCACCAGCTTATCTGCATCTGACTTCTCTGGGACTCCCTTCTCTGGTTCCGGCTGTCCTGCACGCTTGTGATCTGGTGCTGCTGCCCCTTTTTCTTCCCGTGAACGCACGATCTCTGACTTGATCTTCGCCACCTCGCTGACAGACGCAAACTTAAACCGCTCCACGATCCGGTTGATCCGTGAGGCATCCTCCTCTTTTACAATCAGATCTACCATGCCGTCCTTACTTCCCCGCGGGTTGCGTACTGCACAGTACAGCACTCCATATCGCTTTGCTTCTTTGACAAACTCTTTAATGTCGCTCTCTTTCACAGAGAATACTGTCAATGGTTTTCCGGTGCGGACCAGTGTCTCCAGCCGCGCTCTGCCTTTCGACTTTTTCTGTTCTTTCAAAATGGCATAGATCAAAACAGCAAGCTGCTTTGCGCCTGCCCCGGTAATTTTCAAAGCGACTTCTCCTGTCTGAAGCGCCATCCGCACAACCTGATCAGCCGCCTCGCCCGATGTATTCATGGCGTTGCACCTCCTTTTCTCTGTTTTTCTCCTGATGTACGATCCGTATCTTTTCTCTCATCAGACAGGACCGCTCTCCAATCCCCTGACAAAGTTTAATCTTTCTTCGGTTTTCCCCGATTTTTCCATTCAGCTCTTTTATTTCTCTTTTCACTTGTGCCATGCGTTCCGGATCACGGATACTGCGGCACTGATACTGTAGATGCCGTCTTTCTCCGACCATCCTCTCTTTCTCATGCTCCAGCTCTCCCTGTACTTGAAAAAGCTGCTCTGCCGTATCAATCTTGTACTGGCAGAGCAGCCTCGTCTCTTCTGCTATGGTATGAAGTTTTAATAATTCCTCCCGCAGTAGCACGTGCACCTGCCCCGGCTGCACCGGAGATCTCCTTTTCGGCAGGATTCCGAGAAGATAGCAGTAATGAAGATAAAGACCTCGCAGTCCGCCGATCTTACGCTTTGGTCTCGCTCCCACGTATACCCGTAAAACTGTAGCCGGATTCCTGTCCTTATGATTCGCGAATCTGAAATCCTGTCTCTCCCGGCTCTCCTGCAGGGATGTTTTCTGCCGTAGGATTCTCTCACGGATGGCATCTATTGTATAATCCTCCCCGAAATTTCTTGCCAGTTTCAAGCCCCGGTCTCTTCCAGCCGCTCTCAATGTGATGTCCTTTCCAAACTTGAAACTGTATCCTTTCTCTCGCAGATAATAGAAAAACTGCTTCTCTGTACGCGCTTTTCGGATCGCCTCGTCCACATCTGCTTTCATCATGCCTGCATAAGTCGGTCTGTCCTCCTGTTCCGCGCGCCATTCGCCATAAGACTTTCCCCGCCGTCTTTCCGGCTGCCTGATCACCGACAGTCCATACTCCCGGCACAGCCTGTCCGAAACACGGCGCATATCCCGGTAGTCCTGTTTCGTCCGGTGATACTTCCGTCCGTCCAGAAAGGACACGGTATTTACTACGAAATGATTGTGTAAATGGTTTGCTTTATCCAGATGTGTCGCGACCAAAACCTGATACCGCTCTCTCCACAGTTCCTGCGCCAGCCGGACGCCGATCTCATGCGCCATTGCCGGGGTACATTCCCCCGGAGCAAAGGACTGATATCCATGATAGGCGATCACGCCGTCCTCTTTCCCGAATCGCTTTTTCACCGCCAGCATTTCCATCCGCGCAGTGGACGTGGCGCAGTTGATCCCGGATACATACTGCTGAAGGATCTGCTCATGCTCATCATCCAGTGTCTCGCTGCTCTGATCTTTTCGTCTGGTTTTCTCTTCACCCACCGCGTAAGCGATCACATCTGCAAGACTCTCCCGTTCCTGACCGGTCAGGTCTTCCGTCTGATAAAAGTCGGGGTCTTGTGTTTTCTCCGGATTTTCTATATAAAGGACTACTTTCCCAAGCCAGCCTTTCACACGCCAGATCGAAGTTACTGCCATTTCCTGTCTCTGCTTTCTGATTGCTTCCTTGCAGATTCTACTCTCTGATTTCCAATCTTCTCCGGCAGGACGACTGCCGCCGTGATCTGCTCTACCGCCTGACGGAACTTCCGCACCTCCTGATCATATCTCTGCACATCGATCACGTTCAGCACATGGGCTTTCTGCGCGATCTGATTTAAGTTGTTCCCGATTCGGTGGAGTTCCCGCATCATAAAGTAGTAATCCGGCGGCGGGGCATTTTTCGGTACAAGCCCGTTGATCAACTGTCTGAGATACGCCTCCCGGCTCAGCCCGCTTTTCTTCACCCGCTTGTTCAGAGCCTCTGCCTCTTTCCTGTTCAGCCGGAACAGAATTGCAATATTCCGTTTTCTCATCGCTCCATCTCCCTGCGGCGTACCGATTCCGGCACCTGCCGGATCACACTCTTTTCTTTATCGTATTCATATACACAGTCCGAAAGCCGTTCCTCCCGGTTCACCTGTGTCCTGTTAATATCACGTACCATCTCTCCCAGCTCTTTCGCCGAAACGCCGCACGGCTTCGGCAGGATGATTGTCTCATGAAGCGACAACGGCAGGATATAATAGCCCTCCGGAAGCAATTGATTTACTTTTTCCATAATTCCCGGCACTGCCAGTAAGGATGCGCCATAAGTTTTCTGCTCATTCGTCAGCACATACATTCCGTCCGGCAGTGGCTGCATATTTTCTCCGGGTGCAGCCTTCAGCAGATTTTGTCCGTTCTCTCTCCCTGTAAGCATAGCCGCAAGAACCGAATCCATGGGAAAGAGCGTGTTTGTTTCCTTACTTTCTATATTTGAAATTGCCTGCGTATATAACTCCTGTTCTGATACGCCCCAATAAGCCATGTGACCGTTCTTTATTTTCATACTTGCCCGCATATCATCTCCCTGATCGGGAAAAACAACACTATAAAAGAGCGAAAGATCTGCTATTTTCCGGTGTGGCATTTGAGCAAGCATTTCACGGTTGTCTGCCGTATTAAGCAGAACCGGCTCGATCCACTGACGGACATATTCATAATTCATCAGGCTGCGCTCATCTATCGCTCTGCTGCTGCGCTCATGCTGGATGTAGCTGTTGGCAATATCCTGCATGACAATTCCAACCTCTTTGCCCTGTTTGATATCTTCGTAGTAGGACTCCATGTAAAGCACTGGAGATACAGTGCTGTCAGGCTTATGAAACTCTATTCCCACCAAACGGACACCATTATTTTTCAGGTTCTCCTGAATCTCGCACCGGACATTTCCATACTCTGCCGGAAGATAGTCATGGATCTGCTTTGCAACGCCCTCTGCAAACACCTTAACTGTGTTCATCCTGTTTTTCTCCTTTCCTGAGCCGTTTTATAATCTCGTCCTGATATTTTTTCAAATGCTCCCTAACAGATTTACTTTTCTTCTTCGCAATCTCTACTTTCATAGTCGTTCATCTCCTCCCATTTGTTCACACGGTTGACCTGTAACATACACATCAGTGCTACACCTGACATACTCCCGATCATGTAACCGATTAATGCTTTTAACATTGTATTCACCGTTCCTTTCTTTTAAGAGGGTTTCAGGGATTCTCCCTGACAAGCTGCCGTTGGAATGCTGTGGCTATCCAACGGCGATGCTTGCTGGTATAGTGTATCCGCCCCTCGCGTTACCGCTCGCGGCTTAATTCTTTTACCAGCCGAAACAAAAAACTTTTCACCGCTCTCCTCTCTGATTCCGACTCTTGCTTGCTTTCTCCCGTTTCGTCACCCGGATTCCCAGTCGCATACACAGTTCATCATTTACATCTGTTCCCTGCTTTGGTGGATCATCCGTGCATTGATATTTCTCTGGCAGTACGGTCCGGATCGCTGTTGTGGCAAGCCGCCCGGTCTTATCATTATCCAGATGGAACACCACTTCCCTGATCTGCGGATTCTCCTTCAGAAACCGGGATAAGGCTGCCGGAACCTTGCTTTTCTCAATCTCTTTCGCAGGCTGGTATACTCCCGCCAGTGACAACAGGTGCTCGGCTCTCCAGTCCGCACCGTCCATCTTTCGCAGAGTAGCATAAGACAGAAGATCAATAGCTGACTCAAACAAATGGACGCTCCGGCTGGCTTTCTCTGCCGGGATACAAAAAGAATAGTTCTTATCACTTCCAGTTGCCTCGCCAATAAAGTTAGAGCGGACGCCGCGCAGGGCAGCATATCTGGCTTTGCCGCTGTTGTCCTGCCCTACAAACACAGCGTTGTGATAATTCCTGCTCTCATACAGCCTCCCGGTCTGAATGCAGAACCGGATCAGATCCGAGTCGATCCCCCGGCTCTTCAGATAGGAGACAACATAATCACAATTACGGTACGGCTCCGGCAGGAGCAGGATTTTCTCTTTTGTCTTTTCGGCTGGTAAAATCTCAGCTCATACGATACACGTTCCCGGATATACGGACTAATTCAGAGGGAGCATAGGTTTTCAGATAAGTGTAGAGGTCGATCTGCTTGATCTTTGCGAGAGTGTCCGGTGGGATATATGGCATAAAATTCATCTCCTTTCCTGCCCCAGATTTGATAGTTTACATCTATCAGAACATGAAAATAGCCGACTGATTCTTGATTGAACCAATCGGCTATGTAAAATATTTCTATGCTATTCTTCTTCCCGTAATTTCTGTGCCTCACGCAAAAATACATGAGTGATATCGTACAACTCTGGCACATCCGATATTGTACACACAGTGACGCAATAATTTAACCATGGGAATTCTTGTGTCATTTTGTAGATGACTGCCATCGCATTAGCCTCTGACATTGCCATAAGCGAATGATATCCTGAACCTTGAATATGTTCAAAGCCATTTTTCTCAAAATAACTGCGGACATCATAATATGCATTGTGCCAGTCACCTTTAGGATAGTGTTCTTTTAATGCCTCTGTATCTAAATCAAAATTAATTCCTTTTCGTTGTGTGCTATCCATCCCGTCTAGTGCCTCATAAATTCTGTAATTAGACTGTCTGCTCGCACATCTTATCAACGTCACTTGGTGTAAGATTACGAGTATCAAATTTTATTTCCACCTTATACATAAGACATTCATCCTTTCAAAAAACCTTTTATATCTACTAACCACATTTTAGCACGAGTCTATAGGAATGTCATTTCATTTTTCAAAAAAGAACTATTCTCTTTTACACCATTCCCAACAACTCCATCATCTCCACTGCCCCTCTCCCGCCCAGCAGATAATACTTCACCGCCTCGATTCCTCTCCTGTCATCCTCCAATGCTAGAAACCGAGACAATGCTCTCACCTCTTCCCCCGTCAGTTCCATACCCTCAATAGTCTCATCTCCGGCTGTAAGCATAGACAGAAACGGGTACTGATCCAACAGGACATATTCTTCCTTTATGATCTTCCGATATGTCTCTGATTCCCTCTCCAATTCTTCTTCACATTGCTTTTCCACTTGCTCAAAGACAGCATTCATCCAGCCGGGAAGATGATACAGATCGATCTCACTGATCCGCACGCTGCATCACCGCCCCGATTTTGAAAAAATATTTCAGGCAACGTATACTTTTCTCTCTTCCCCGTGCCCGCCGGTATTCCCTATGGTACTCTTGCAATCTTTGGATCTGGTAAAATGAACCTGCCCTTCTTGATTGTCGGTTCTTTCTGTTCTCAAATATGTTTCCCATCTTTTTCATCTCCTATCGCTGTATTTTTTGAAAATATAGCAGAAAGAAAATGTGCTTTCCACTGTGCAAATAAATATAAAGGTGATTCTGCCGACAGAACTGCCGGCTATGTAGACGGTATCAGTCGCCCGATACCGTATTGAAATGCTATCTTTCGTGCTCATGGCACTGTTCTGCGAACAGATCTTTCCTTTTCGATTTGAAACTATACATCTCCCCGCTGGTGCCTCCGATAATGATATGATCCAAGAGATCGATTCCCAAAATAGCCCCGCTCATTTTCAGCCGTTTAGTAATATTCACGTCTTCCCTTGAAGGCATTATATTTCCACTCGGATGATTATGGATTGCAATGATCGCACACGCATTTGATAAAATGCTGCTCTTGAAAATTTCCCTTGGATTAACCAGAGCAGAATTAATTGTGCCAACACTCACAATATTCATATTGATCACCTGACTGTTTGCTTTCATATTGAGGATACATAAAACTTCCCTGTCATATGAGGACAGCTCTTCTGCCATCAGTTCCAGCACGGCCTCCGGGGAATTCAATGGCTTTGTGCTATATAGCGATGGCTCTTTTACCAAGCGTATATTCACAACATCTAATTCATTCTTCATTTTTGTCCTCCTGAAACTCTATAACAAGAAGATCTGTTTCTGCCATCTGCTCTACTATAGCTTTTAAATCCGTTATATTTCCATTTTCTGTTTCACACATGATCATCAGACTTTATCCTCCGTTCTTTTTTCCTGCGGATTTTCCAGATACCACATCCGATCCCTGCGGCTGACAGTGAAGTGCTATAATAAAGTTGTAACAGAAGTGGCTAATAAGATATAATCATCTTACAGAGAAAAGAGGAAGTATTAT
>PPYE01357421.1_pt1 | contig 22866 bp, 18 predicted proteins | sample 1559881 | NCBI WGS metagenome assembly PPYE01 (sample SAMN08240022, study PRJNA423297) | Human gut metagenome, whole genome shotgun sequencing project.
GGCGCATTCATCCCCGTTTCCGAAGATGCCGGGATGATCGATGCCGTCAATGCCGGCACGCTGACGCTTTCCAAGCTTGAAGCCATGACGGCGGTTTGCTCGGTCGGACTCGACATGATTGCCGTTCCTGGCGATACGCCTGCTGAAACGATCAGTGCCATGATTGCAGATGAAGCAGCAATCGGCATGATCAACAACAAGACGACGGCCGTTCGCGTCATTCCGGTTCCCGGCAAGAAGGTCGGCGAGACCGTGGAATTCGGCGGACTCCTCGGTCATGCACCGATCATGGGCGTCAACCCGGCAAGTTCTGCCGAAATGATTCACCGTGGCGGTTTGATTCCGGCTCCGATTCACAGTTTTAAAAATTAACATTAAGTTGCTTGCGACATGCCATTTCGGCGTGTCGCTTTTTTTATGAAATGCAGAGCTCGCGGCTGCGGAATTTGTTCTTGGGCGGCGGGCGGTCGCAATTGTTCCACGCGATTTTGTCTATTGCATCCTCCAAAACTGGCGCGCGCGACCATCGAAGTAGACAAAAACCGTGAAAAATGCTTTGATTTTGTCTACCGTTGCCTTCAAAAAGGTCCGCGCGGTGCTCGAAGTAGACAAAAACCGTGAAAAATGCTTTGATTTTGTCTACCGTTGCCCCCAAAAAGGTCCCGCGTGGCCCCCGAAGTAGACAAAAATCGAGAGAAGTGTCGGAATTTTGTCTACCGCATCCTCCAAAACTGGCGCGCGCGGCCCCCGAAGTAGACAAAAATGGAGTGAAATGCCTGGATTTTGTCTACCGCTGCCTTCAAAAAGGGCGCACGCGACCATCGAAGTAGACAAAAACAGAGCAAAAAGCCCGAAATTTGTCTACCGTATCCTCCAAAAAGGGCGCGCGCGGCCCCCGAAGTAGACAAAAACAGAGCAAAAAGCCTGAATTTTGTCTACCGCGACCCCCAAAAACCGCGCGGACTCGTCAGCTATCATATTGGGAAGGACTGCCAAAATCAGCCTGCACGCAGCCCATCTTCATAGCGCCTTATCCAAATGCAGCAGCGCATCACCGCTGCATCCAAAAGCACTGGATTTTACAAAAAAAGAACCGCCGAAAATCGGACGGTTCTTGAGATGTGCCGCATTTATCTTTTTCTCAGTTATTAGATCATAAACGAAACATTAACGTTTCAACATTGTGGCGGTCTCGAGCTTAACACTCGAATTTGCCGGTTGGAGAAGGTTTTGTGGATTGAGTAACTCTTTGATTTTTGAATCGGGAATGTTGATCTTTTCTTTGAGTAACACTTCAATCGACTCGCCTGTAGCAACCGCCTCCTGAGCAATTTTGGCCGCGGCACGGTAGCCAATTACCGGAGAAAGCGCGGTTGCAAGGCCTGCGGAGTGTGCAGCCATTTCAGCGCAGCGTTGCTCGTTGACTTTGAGATGATCGAGGCAGTTTTTCTTCAAAGTAAGGAGCGCGCCGCGAAGAAGGGATGCGTCTTCAAAAAGATCGTCAAACATTACGGGTTCAAAAGCATTCAGTTCAAGCTGCCCAGACGAACTTGCGAGTGCGATTGCAGCATCATTGCCCACTACTTGAAATGCAACTTGCGCACAAACTTCAGGAATGACTGGGTTGACTTTGCCGGGCATGATTGATGATCCGGCTTGAACTTTTGGCAGTTCCAGTTCATGGAGACCGGCTTGCGGACCGCTACCAAGGAGACGCAGGTCGTTTGTAATCTTGATCAGATCAGTGGCCAGATTTTTATATGCGCTTGACAATGCTACATAGCAATCCGTGTTTTGCACGGCATCCGACAAATCTTCAGCTTGAGTCAACGGCATTCCAGAGAGACGACGCAACTCAGGAACCACGGCGTCACAGTATTCCTGAGTTGCGCAGATGCTGGTGCCGATCGCCGTTCCGCCAAGGGGCACTTCAAGCAAAGAAGCTGAGGCTGCTTCGATTCGCTTGTAGTCGCGCATGAGGACACGATAATACGCATGAAACTCCTTGCCAAACGTTGTCGGGACTGCATCTTCAAGTTGAGTACGGCCCATTTTTAAGGAGAAGCGGTGTTCATGAGCCAGTTTAAGAAATGAGGATGCAGTCTTCTCAAGCTGATCCAAGAGATCGGTCGTATATTCCACCAGAGCCATGTGTCCGGCGGTCGGATAGACGTCGTTTGTCGATTGTGCCATGTTGACGTCATCGTTTGGATGAATCAGCTCATATGCACCTTTCTTTGCTCCGGCCATTTCCGCTGCGAGGTTGGCGATTACTTCGTTGGCGTTCATGTTGGTGCTCGTCCCGGCTCCCCCCTGAATAGCTGGAGTCCGCAAGTCTGAAGCAAAACGATCAAAATCGTCCAAAATAGCTTCGCATGCGTCGACGATCATCCGGTGCTTATCGGCTGCCAATCTGCCCGTTTCGGCATTCGCATTTGCGCAAGCTTCCTTTACGAGAATCAAATTCTTAACAAGTCTTCCGTCGACCGGTCGACTCGTGACAGGGAAATTCTCGCGAGCACGCTCGGTGTGAATGCCGTAATACGCAGCATCGTCAACAGCTTTGGTACCTAATGAGTCGCTTTCAATCCGCATTGTAAAAACCTACCTTTCAAAATCTGAATCAACTTACGTGTTATATAATATAACATTAACCGCCAAATTGCGATACCTTAACCGGTTTTGCGTGGAAAATAATGTGTGCGGCGTTTTCAACTTAAGATTTTTAAGTCTGCAGGCTATGTCGCTTAAAAAATGCAGGGCGTTGATTCGTCATTTGTTTTTGGGACCGCGGCTTTTGAAACGCACGCTGCCGTTCTTTGCGCGGCCAGGATGAATCATCGTCCCGGCGCGTCGGTTTGCTCTTTGCCGCCTTGTTCAGACACCGCGGCCGTCTGCTCTGCATTTTGCCAAAAAAAGAGCCGCAACCAGTGCTGCGACTCTCTATTATTCATCTTCAGGCACGAGTGAACGCGGCTCCACGCTGGTCGAAAAAACGATTTGAGTTTGCGTTTCGCCGAATCTCTGCAAATCATTGATAAACTCGTCCAGATCCTTCGTCGTTTTAAAACGACAGGTCAAAATCTGCGAATACTTGCCGGTCACGCAGTCGCATCCGACGACGTTCCTGCATCCTTTGACGTAAGGGTAAAATTCGTCTTTGTCTTTTGGCGCAAGGCACAAGCTGACGAATGCCTTGATAGGGTATCCCAGTTTTTCGCAATCGACTGCTGCGTGGAATCCCGTTATATATCCGTGTTCCTTCAGGCGCGCGATTCTTGAGCTCACGGCCGGGGCTGAAATAAAGCATTGCTTGCTTAGTTCTTTTAGAGACATTCGCGCATCCTGTTCCAGACATCCTAAGATGGTGCGGTCAATCTGATCCATATAAATCCCTCCATGTTATATAATATAACACCAGGCTGGCGATTTAAGCAATAAAAAAAGGCCAACCCCCTTGGCCTAATAACATCCTGTTTAATTTGTCGCGCTTTTGGCGAGCGCGTATTTTTTCACCTGTGCTTCAACCGCCTCAAGGTCAAGCGGTTTTTGGCTTGATTCAAACGTTATGATCAAGTCGTTTCCCAAACTGTGCTTCAGATATTCGTTGTGTTTTCTGATGGCGTTGTTGACGTAATGCAAATCATCCATCATTCCGAAATGTTCATAATAAACCAAGCGGTTGTTTCTGACGTCATAAATTGTAAAATCAGGATAAACGACCGTTCCGTCGCCCATATCGAGCCTCATTTCGTATCTGTATGGCACTCCGAGCATATACAGCAGGTCCGAAATCAGCTTCTCCGACTTTGAACGAACCGTGTCGCCCTTAAGAGTCTTGAACCCATTTTCGACAGGACGCATTTTTGCGTATCCCTTTGAAACCCATTCGTTGATCTTGTATTCCATCGATTTTGCGAGCGGTGCGGTGAAATTTTTGAATTCGTCCGGTAAATTTTCGTAAATCTCCAAATAGGAAGATTCGCTGTCTGTTTTCAAAAACCGATTGATCGCCTTAAGTCGCTGCTTGGCAAATTTCAGGCATGCGACGGCATGCATCTTCTGGGCCAATCCCTTGATCACGCTGATGTTGCTTTTGGGAAGGTAGGTTGTTTTCTTTCTTTCTGAATCATATCTCTTGAACCATGATTTTCCCTTGTATTTGACAACGTGAAGCGTTCCCTTCGGAGCCGCTTTGATTCTTTTTTTTGAGCACATCGATCTGTTGCAAAACTTTGTCGTGCTCGGCTAACAATAATGCGTGCAGTGAGTCCATATGATTCTCCCTTATATTAAAAATATTTTAATTATACTCTTATCCCAGGCTTATTCAATACTTAAAACACGATGTAATATTCTTGTAAAATGCAGGGCTTTGATGGCTGCTGGTCGGGTGCAATTGTACCACGGCTAAAAAGCTATGGCCGTGGGTTCCAAAGCATCATTTGTCGTGCACTGCGTTACCCCTGGGACGCACGTCTTCAGCTAAACCGATCTGCGCGGAGCTGAAAGTAGAACAAAAACAGGAAAAAAAGAAAAAATGTTCTACCGCGGAGTCCAAAATCGTGCCGCGCGGAGCTGAAAGTAGAACAAAAACGGAAAAAAATGAAAAAATGTTCTACCGGCACGGCCAAAACTGGTCTGCGCGGAGACGAAAGTAGAACAAAAACGGAAAAAATTAAAAAAATGTTCTACCGCGGAGTCCAAAACCGTGCCGCGCGGAGACGAAAGTAGAACAAAAACGGAAAAAATTAAAAAAATGTTCTACCGACGTGGGCAAAACCGTGCCGCGCGGAGCTGAAAGTAGAACAAAAATAGGAAAAAAAGAAAAAATGTTCTACCGCTGCCTTCAAAAAGGCCCCGCGCGGCCTCCGAAGTAGACAAAAACAGAGCAAAAAGCCCGAATTTTGTCTGCCGCCGCCTCCAAAACGTCCCCGCGCGGCCCTGAATAATGAACGGAATTCTCGCTTTGCTGCGAATTCCCTCGATCTAAATTAAAAAGGACAAGATTCTCGCTTCGCTGCGAATATTCTTCCGGTAAATCAATAAGGAACAGATGCTCACGTTGCTCGCATCTGGCTTCATGACGCATTGATTAACTTGCCATGCCTCGTTAGTTCACATAATATCGATACGTAGACGCGTCTCACCACACCCACCCATCTAGCTTACATAATCTACAGCCGTATAATACCTCTGATCAAATCTTCACGTCCATTAGTTTACATAATTCCTCTTCGAAGATACTCCTCTAGATCTAGTTTACATAATCCGCCATCCGGATAATCCCACCTTTGAACCACCTCCATTGTTACTAGTTTACATAATCTACCCTCATCACCTCCATCTTTCACCACCACCAGCTCAATCTACCTTCATCTTCCACACTCTCCAGCTTCATTCATAAACAGTCATAACCGTTCAAATTAATGAAACTTTTTGGCGTTTTTTGATTGCTTTTTATCAAACGCCATGTTATTATACTATCGGAAGGTGGTGAAAGTGCTTGCAGAAGAGAGACAGCAAATGATTTTGCAAATGTTGAAGGAAAACAAAGTCGTCAAGCTTCAGGAAATCTGCGAAAAGTCCGGATGCTCGGAATCGTCCGCCAGAAGGGACTTACAGCTGCTTGAAGAAAAGAATCTTTTAGTCAGAGTGCATGGAGGTGCCAAAATCAAGTATTCATTGTCGAGCGAACCGGACATGTCCGGCAAGGCGACACGCAATACTTCTGAAAAAAACGCGATCGCACATGCTGCGTCAAAACATATTCAGCAAGATGACGTGATTTATCTTGATGCCGGCACTTCAACGCTTGCAATGGTTCAATATCTTGAACCGGAACAGAACTTGACAGTTGTCACGAACGGCGTCATGCATGCATCAATGCTTGCCGACAAGGACATCAGAACGATTCTGATCGGCGGTGAACTCAAAAATACGACAAAGGCCATCGTTGGCGTTGAAGCGATCAACTCGCTCAAGAAGTACCGATTCAACAAAGTTTTCATGGGGATGAACGGCATCCACCCTCGTTATGGCTACACCACCCCTGATCCCAACGAAGCTGCCGTCAAGCAGGCTGCGATGGAACAAAGCGAACAGTGCTACGTGCTTGCTGACCATACGAAGTTCGATGCGGTCTCGTTCGTCAAGGTTGCTGACGTTTCGAAAGCACGAATCATCACCACGCAGTTGTTGCCAAAGCTGAGCAGTCAGTACAACAAGCAGACAACGATACAGGAGGTAGAAAAATGATTTATACGGTGACGGTCAACCCCTCAATCGATTACATCGTTCAGCTCAAAAACCTGACGTTGGGCGAAGTCAATCGCATGGACTATGACAACAAGCTCCCGGGGGGAAAGGGCATCAATGTTTCGCGCATCTTGAAAGAGCTCGACGTGGAAAATACAGCGCTCGGCTTCCTGGGCGGTTTTACCGGCAGATTCGTTGAAGAATCGCTTGAAAACGTCGGTTTGAGCACAAGTTTTACGCATATTAAGGAAGACACGCGCATTAACGTTAAAATCAAGGCAGAAGAAGAAACTGAAATCAACGGCCGCGGTCCGGTGATTTCTAAAGAAGAATTGGTCGAGTTCAAAAAGCAGTTTGAAAAATTAGAAAAGGGCGACGTCGTGATTTTTGCGGGCAGCCTTGCACCGAATCTTGATGATGATTTTTATGCGGAACTGATTGACGTGATTCGAGAAAAGGGCGCGGATTTCGTGATCGACACGACGGGCGAAAGCTTGATGAAGACGCTTGAAAAGAAGCCGCTTGTCGTTAAGCCGAACAATCACGAATTGGCAGATCTTTTCCACGTTGAACTGAAATCGATGGATGACGTTGCAAAATACGGCAAGAAGCTGTTGGAACTTGGCGCACAGCACGTTTTGATTTCAATGGCAGGCGACGGCGGCATGATGATTACAAAAGACAAGGTCTATCGTTCATATGCGCCAAAGGGTACGGTCATCAACTCGGTTGGTGCCGGTGATTCGATGATCGGCGGATTTACCGGAACCTTTGCCAGGACGGGCGACGTTTTGGAAGCATTCCGTTACGGTCTCGCCTGCGGTTCAGCCACTGCATTTTCCGAAGACCTTGCAGACAAGAATAAGATCAACGAAATTTTGCCATTGATCAAAATCGAAGAATATAAATAAGGAGGGAATATCTCATGGACATTCGTGAATTATTAAGAACGGACCTGATGATCATGGATCTTAAGGCTCAGACAAAGGCTGAAGTCATCGATGAAATGGTTCACAATCTGTTTGAAAAGGGCGTCATCAAGGACGAAGAAGCATATAAAAAAGACATTATCAAACGTGAAGAAGAAGGTTCGACCGGAATGGGCGACGGCATTGCCATTCCGCATGCGCACAACGAAGCCGTCAACGAACCGGCCGTAATGTTTGCCAAGAGTCAGGCAGGCGTTGACTACGACTCGCTTGACGGACAGCCGGCACATCTCTTCTTCATGATTGCAGCTCCCGAAGGCGGCGACAACACTCACCTTCAGGCTTTGGCAGCATTGTCGCAGGTATTGATGAATCCTGACGTTACGAGCGCTTTGAAGTCCGCCGATACGCCTGAAAAGGTTCAGGCAATCTTTGCTGATGCGGTTGCAAGGAAGGAAGCTGAAAACAAGGCTCAGGAAGAGGCTGAAAAGCAAGCGGACAACGCACCTGCAAGCGATCGTCCGTACATCGTTGCCGTCACGGCCTGCCCGAACGGCATTGCACATACGTACATGGCAGAAGAAAACCTCAAGAAGGCTGCTGAAAAGCTCGGCGTTGACATCAAGGTCGAAACGAACGGCTCAGAAGGCGTCAAGCACCTTCTTTCAGATTCGGAAATTGCGCGCGCAAAGGGCGTCGTCATTGCTGCCGACAAGAAAGTCGCAATGGCACGCTTCAACGGCAAGCAATTGATTTCAAAACCCGTAACGAGCGCCATCAAAAATCCTGAAGAACTGATTCAAACGATTCTTGACGGCAAGGCTCCTGCATACAAAGCAGAAGCGGGTGAAGAAGAATCATCTTCTGCATCTTCAAACGACACGGTCTGGGGCAGCATCTACAAGCAGCTGATGAACGGGATTTCTCATATGCTTCCGTTCGTTATTGGCGGCGGGATTTTGATGGCTATCTCATTTATCGTTGAACAGTACATGGGCGGCGCAAAATCACCCGCATTCATCTTCTTGAATAATGCCGGCAACATGGCCTTTGCCTTCATGGTTCCGGTTCTTGCCGGATACATTGCCGAAGCCATTGGCGATCAGCCGGCCCTGATGCCAGGTTTCGTCGGCGGTTTCATGGCAACCGTCTACTCCGGCTCGTTCGGCGGCGCATATACTGCTAATGTCATGTCCGATGCCAAATCCGCAGCCGGCTTCCTTGGCGGTATCGCAGCCGGTTTCATTGCCGGCCATATGATGAACGGCTTGAAGAAGCTCTGCAAGAACCTGCCGAAGTCAGTCGAAGGCATGAAGCCGATGCTGATCTATCCGATTTTAGGCTTGCTGTTCACCGCACTGATCATGTACTTTATCGTCAACCCGATCTTCTCAACGATCAACGTCTGGATCACGAACTTCCTGAATCACCTCGGCACGGGCAATGCCGTCCTGCTCAGCCTGATTCTGGCCGGCATGATGTCCATCGACATGGGCGGTCCCTTCAACAAGGCCGCATACGTCTTTGCATCCGGTGCCTTCGCAAACGATCCGCATTCAACGGCCGCAGCCGGCTTGATGGCTGCAGTCATGGTCGGCGGCATGGTGCCTCCGTTCGCAACTGCGCTTGCAACAGTGCTCTTCCCTAAGAAGTTCACGGAACAGGAACGCCGCGCCGGCGTCTCCAACTGGGTTCTCGGCTTCTCCTTCATCAGTGAAGGCGCGATTCCGTTCGCAACGGCCGATCCAGGTCACGTGATTCCTTCCTGCATTGTCGGTTCTGCCGTTTCAGGAGCTCTCATCGGCTTGTGGCACGTATCCGTTCCCGCACCGCACGGCGGTTTCTGGGTAACGCCGCTTGCAAACAACCCGCTCGGCTACATCCTTGCCGTTGCCATCGGTACGATCGTTGCCGGACTCATCCTCGGCTTCTGGCGCAAGGATGCTGATGAAAAATAAATGATTAACGGGACTTCTCTTGGGAAGTCCTGTTTTTGTGCTCTGCACCTGCCTGAAGTGCCAAAAAACGAACTGTCGGACCTTTTGAATGGGACCGCCGTTTTTGGGAGACAGGATACAATATAGAGCGTAGGGGGTGGTGCTCCCCTCGCTTTATCCGTGGTTGTTTTGATTTGATTACTTCAGATCGAGCTCCTTTCTCCTTTATACAAGGGTTCGAGGGACCTGTTTATAAAGCAGTCGATTGTTTCGGCTGCTTTTTTTGTGAAATGCAGAGCTTTGACTGCTGCTGATTGCATGGTCGGACGAAACAGACAAAAACGAGCGAAATGCCTTGATTTTGTCTACCGTAGCCTCCAAAATCGGTCCGCGCGCCCTCCAAAGTAGACAAAAACGGAGCAAAATGTCTGAATTTTGTCTACCGCCACCTCCAAAAAGGCCTCGCACTGTCCTCGAAGTAGACAAAAACTGAGTAAAATGACTAATTTTTGTCTACTGCTGCCTCCAAAACCGGACCGTGCGCCCCTCAAAGTAGACAAAAAACGAGCGAAATGCCTGAATTTTGTCTACGCCGCCACCCCCAAAACCCCTCAACTCAATCTGTCGGAATTCTCGCTTCGCCGCGAATTCCCCCAATCCAAATCAGAAAGGACAAGATTCTCGGCAGGCCGAGAATCTTCTTCCGATAAATCAATAAGGAACAGATGCTCACGTTGTTCGAATCTTGTTTATCCGCCAGCTCCACATTCATCCTTAGCCCAAAGTAATCGCTTTCGCACGTGTTCTCACAATCGCCCCCCTCACTTCCCCCGAACCATCTTTTACGGAGCACATTAATAGACGCCATTTGCCCCAAAATATGGTAACCTATTATCAAAACAGGAGGTGCGATTATGACCAGAAAAGTTTTTACCGATGAGGAAATCGAGATGCTTCGACAGAATCCGCACACCCGCTCCGTAACGCCGAAGACGATCAAGTTTACGCAAGAGTTCAAAGATCTTTTTTGGCAAGAGTACCAGAACGGCGTCACACCCAGTCAAATTTTTGAAAAATACAGTTACCCGAAGGAAGTTCTTGGCGGCAAACGAATCAAAGGGATTTCGCGTATGATCAGAGAGAAGATGAAGGAAGACGGCGATTACTACTGCAGCGAAGAGGAGTTTCGAAAACTTAAAAAAGAAGTCGAACATGCCAATGCGGAGGTTGAATTCCTGAAAAAAATTGTTGCCATTAGAAGTAAATGGTGGTAGTCGTTGTTTCAATATAAAAGGGTACTTGCTAAAAAGGCCGCTTCGTGCGAAGCAGCCTTTTTTGTTTCACAGATCAAGCGCTGATTTTAGTTCTTCCATGCTTGAATATTTTGGGGCAGAGGGATCGGAAGACATTTTTCTTCCTTCTTTGATTGCGGTGGCCGTTGTCTTATTATAAACCTCCCCCGTCTTCATAAACGGAATTGCCCCATACCTTCCCATCAGATATCCTTTTTCAATATTTTCCGTTTTGCGAACTGAAAATTCGTCAAGTGAGTATAAATCCGTTACGCCGTTTTTGGAGTCTTTTTCCGTAAAATAGATTTGATCTCTTCTAAACATGTTCAAGGACAAAATGCTTGTTTCATGTGTTGTTACGATCAATTGAGATCCGTTTTTGTTTATATCCGGATCTCTGAAAAGGTTCATTATAAATTTTACTAGGCTCGGATGCATGCTTTTGTCGATTTCGTCTAAAATAAGTGTTTTTCCATTTTCAAAAGAATCTTTTAACAGTGGAGCATAGAAGAACAACAGTTGTGTGCCTAATGATTCTTCTTGAAAATCGAGCGGAAATTCTGTCTTTTTTCCATCGTCATCTGTGACGGTGTGGCTGGTAGTAATTTCTAAATTATAATGCTTTCCTTCTCTTGGTGTTATTACCCTGTCTTGGACAATAAGCTGAAATGGAAGATTTTCAACAACTTCTTTTGATTTTATCTCAATATTGCTGATGTTGATATCCGCTTGTTGCAGTAATTTTTTTGTAAAATCAATATATTCATGGTTCCTATCTGTGCGATATTTTTCAAGGGATACTCCGCTTAGACTTGTTACGTCAGTAAAAGTATCGATTGATCTTGCAAGCCATTCAAACGGAATTTTTGTGCATTCAACGTTCCAAGCAGTAGCAGTTGACAAAAATAGCTTATTCGGGGTGTTCATCTGGTATGCAGCCTCAAATTTCGTTTTATATGTTCTGTTAAACTTAGGATCTTCGTTTTCGGTTATATCAAATAATAATGTCGGTTTTGACGAGTTGTATCGGTACAAATACTCTTCAACAATCTTTTCAGTAGTTGCACTGAATCCATAAATATATTTTTTGCCGTCTTTTGCGATGAATGTGAATTCAAAAGAAGATGGCTTTTTTCTGGATTCGTAATCAAGTTTAAAAGGAATTACAGGAAGGCTGTCAGTAACTTGAATATTGTTTGAGTTTCTTATCATTATTAGAGAAACAGTTATTGCTTTAAATAAGCTGCTTTTGCCGGAAGCATTCGCTCCATAAATAGCAATGGAATTTACGGCTTTATACTTTCCTTTTTTTATGATGTTTTCAGAATGCTCTTTGGTTCTTGAAGGCTCAAGGCTCAAATAAACTTTGTCTCTGATGGATGAGAAATTTTCGACAGTAAATTGAATCAGCATATGATGACCTCCTTTTAAAATGCTTTCCTATGCTTATCATATGCTTCTTAAATCCTGTTTTCAACATTATTTTGGCGTTTTTTGCAATTTTCCCACACATTTCCTCATAATAATGCAACGTCCGCCCTCCCAACGCACAAAAAAGCGCCCCGACCCCGTCGCAGCGCTTCCTATTTTCCATCATTTCACGCTGGCAGCCATCTTGACCAGCGTATCGATATTCTTTCCCTTCAACGTATACAAAACGTTGCCCTTGTTCCACGTCAGCACGTTTTCGTTGGCGGTTGCTTCAAGCTGTCCGCCGCCTTTGGTACTTGGTGCCGGCAGGTAGTACCGTTCAAGCAGGTCAACGACGTGTTGTGCTGTCGGAACAGGATCTTCGCCAACGACTGCACTCGCATGAACGACGAATGACCATCTGCCTTCGTTCCATTGCAGGTAGCGTTGTCCCGCACCCGAGTCCATGACGCCGCTGATGCCGTATCCAAGATCGACTGTCGGCAATCCGCTTGAGCTGTCTGATGGCTGGTAAGGCACGTCGTTTGCGGCTGCGCTCTCGCTGTCATAAGTCTTTTTGACAAACGTTGCGTAAGGCACGTGTCCGCTGACTGCCCCGTTATTCAATCCGTATGGGCTGTAGCTGACGATGTAGTCAACGGAGAAGTTGTTCGCATCTCCGGTATAGCGCATGTTCAAATATCCGGGTGCCGAATCGAGTCCGTTTGCGCTCGGAAGCAAGATGTTTCCTAAGTTGTTTCGTATTGAAGCATTAAGTTCTGATAATCGTTTGTTGTTTAAATCCAGTGTCGGAGAAGACGTTGATGTTTCTCTTGCCTCGAGGTTTGAGCCGGAACTCGAAGAAGCGTCAGAAACTGAACCGGTACTGGAAGTTGAGGCATCTTTTTTGACGGAGCTTGATGATTGTGACTTTTCTTGAGATTTTTTTGCCTTGACTGACGATACCGAACTTGTTTTTTCGCTTTCGTTTGAAGTTTTTTCACCTTTTTTTTGATTTGAGCAAGCCCCTAAAATCAAGCCTGAAACAAGCAAAATTCCGAAAAGCTTCAATTCTTTTTTTATATATACCACTCCTTTTTGTAACCGCAACCTTTAAATGTCGATAACCCTTATTTCACCTATAATGATACTCCTTTTAGTTAGTGTTTGATATAAATAAATTGTGAACTAAAATATAACATTGAATAATATTTATGAATGCTGAAGTTAAAGTGGGGCAAATTTGCTCTACTTTCCGTATTCTAATGTGGTAGAATATTTTTTATAAGACCTTGATAGAAATTAGAAGGATTATCGATAATGCGTTATCAATTATTTGCATTGCATTACAGTTATATAATAATCGATAATTCGATTGGCTATTTTTTGAAAAACTATGTAAATTAAGAAAACACCTGTCTTGAATTATGTTAAAATGGTGAGAGTAATCTACATATGAGGAGAAGTGAAATGAACGACAACAATAATGAAGAAACAGTTATCGATTTATCTCAACTGTTCGGAGCTGTCAAGAAAAGCATTGTCAGCATTATCATCTGGGGCATCGCAGGCTTGCTGGTGTCCCTATTTGCGACCTTTGTTTTGATGACTCCAAAGTACAGTTCGACGATTGATATTTTGGTCAATCAAAAAGCAGACAACACCCAGATGCAGTACACGGCACAACAGGCCGATTTGCAGGCAATCAATACTTATAAGGATGTCTTGCAAAAATCAGTCATCTTGGCCCCCGTTGTCAAAGAAGTCAGAGAACGCGACAACTATCAAGGATCTGTCGGCACTTTGCAAAAGTCGATGTCGATTACGAACCAGACAAGCTCACAGGTTCTGAGCGTGACCGTAACCGACACGAATGCCTATACGGCCGCAGATCTTGCCAATACGATCGGCAAAGTTTTCGCTAAAAAGATCAAGACAATGATGAAAATCGATAACGTAACCGTCGTTACGAAAGCAACGGCCAATACGAAGCCGGTTTCGCCCAATAAGGTGAAAAATGCGGTAATCGGCTTGCTGCTTGGCTTATTGATCGGCATTGCGATTGCCGTCATCAAAGAACTTCGTGATACGACCGTCAAGGATACGGACTTCTTGACAAAGGAACTCGGTTTGACGAATCTTGGCGCCATTTACCACATCAGCAGCGATAACCAGGATTACGGCTTGGTCAAAATCATTGAAAAGAACGAAAGCGTTCCGGAAAATGGCGATGAACGTCGTGTTCGTCGTCGCGTTTAGATTAGCGGAGGTATGAAATGTCATTGTTTAAGAAAAAGAAGAAACATCTTGAAACTACAACAATGGATTACGGCGTTCGCATGATCACCGTATCCAAATCAGGTTCGGCCAACACGGAACAGTTCAATACGATTCGTACGAACATCGAATTTTCTAGTGCTGACGAACAGTTCAAATCAATCATGTTGACGTCATCGATGGCTTCGGAAGGCAAATCGACCGTTTCGGCCAACTTGGCCGTTTCGTTTGCTCGTCAAGGCAAGAAAACGTTGCTGGTCGATTCCGACTTGAGACGTCCAACGCTTAACGCAACATTCAGTATCGCTGATCCGAAGGGCTTGACGAACTTTTTGACGGAAAAAGACATGCCGGCAAATGCCGTGATTTATAAAACGACAGTTGATAATCTGAGCGTTATGCCAAGTGGCCCGGTGCCGCCTAACCCGTCAGAATTGATCGGATCGCGGAAAATGGCCGGCTTGATCAAGGCTTTGGAAGGTAACTTTGATCTTGTGATCTATGATGCCCCGCCGCTATTGAGCGTAACCGATGCCCAACTGATTGCGACGCGTGTTGACGGGACGGTGCTTGTCGTTCGAGAAGGCAAAACTGAAAAAGAAGCTTTGCGTCAGGCAGTCGGATTGTTGGATCACGTCAATGCCAAAATTATCGGTACGATTTTCAATGACGTCAAGGGATCATCCGGCAGCGGCTATTATGGATATTACGGTTACTATGGATATTATGGGAAAGAAGACAAGAAATAATGCGATTTGACAAAATTGTTGACCTGCATTGTCACATCCTTCCCGGGATTGATGATGGTTCCAAAAATTTAGAAACGTCTTTAAAACTTGCTGAAGCAGCGGTTGCGGACGGCGTGACGCATATTTTGGCGACACCGCATCATCTTGACAGCGACTATGTCAATCACAAAGATGACGTCGTCAAAGTCTGCGATGATTTTCAGGCCGAACTTGACAACAGGGATATCCCGTTGACGGTCTTTGCCGGTCAAGAAGTTCACATCAACGGTGATCTGGTTGAGCGTTACGATGATCTTTTGGGCATCGATGAGCAAAAACGTTACATGTTGTTGGAATTTCCTCATGGTGACGTTCCAGGCTATGCGGAACAGCTGATTTTTGATTTGAAGCGCAAAGGAACGATTCCTGTAATCGTTCATCCTGAAAGAAACAAAAAGATTCAGGACAATTTAGACATCTTATATAGCTTCATCTCAAACGGTGCCTTGGCACAGGTCACCGCAACAAGCTACGTTGGAGGTTTTGGCGAGCACGTTGCACAGATTTCGCATGACATGGTTGAACACAATCTTGTTCAAGTCGTTGCTTCTGATGCTCACAGCTTGCCAGGCAGAAAGTTTGTTTTGAGCGAAGCATTGTATCAGATTGCTGAAGATTTTGGGGAACAAAAGGCATTTGAATTTGAAAGCAATGCTGAAAAGCTGATTAACGGCGACTACGTGACGGCACGTGACTATTCACCGATTAAAAAGAAAAAAAGGTTTTTGTTTTTTAAGTAATAATTATTTGTTTTAATTTGGTGTTGTTATTAGGACAACCCCTTTAGTTTATTTATGCTATGGCGGAGAGGGTCGATTACAGCGATGAAGAAAGATTCGGAAAAATTTGAACATTGGAAGTTGATTTCCTTATATTTGGTGATTTATGACATTTTTGCAGTAAATGTTTCATACCTTGCTGCATTATTTTTTAGGTTTGATATGCATATTTCAAGTATTCCACCAGAATACCTGAATGCGTTCATCAAATTTGCACCGATTTATACGATTTTTTCCTTGTTTGTATTCCATGTTTTGAGGCTTTACAACAGCTTATGGCAGTTTGCGAGTTTTGATGAGCTGAATCGTATCATCATTTCTTCAATTTTTACAACCCTTTTCCAAGCAGCCTTCATGACAATTTTGATGATACGGATGCCGATTTCGTATTACGTTTTCGGTGCGTTGCTACAGTTTGCCATGATTGTCGGTATTCGTTTCAGTTACAGATATATTAATCTGGAAAGAAATCGCCGTTATAATAATCAAGCCGCCGTCCACAACGTTATGATAATCGGTGCAGGATCTGCCGGCAAGACGATTTTAAGGGAGATGCGCAATTCCCAGGGGATGTCAGGCAAGGCGTGCTGTGTCATTGATGACAACCCCAACAAATGGGACCGGACAATGGAAGGTGTTCCCATTGTTGGTGGTCGCGACGCAATTTTAAGTGCCGTCAAGAAGTACAGCATTGACCAGATCATGTTTGCAATTCCGTCGGCTTCAGTTGAAGACAAGCGGGATATTCTCAATATCTGCAAGGAGACAAAGTGTGAACTAAAGAGTCTGCCGGGAATTTATCAGCTTGCCAACGGTGAGGTGTCGTTGAGCAAGATGAAGGCTGTCAATGTTGAAGATCTTCTTGGAAGAGATCCCATTAAAGTTGACATGGCAGAGGTCTTCAGGCAGCTTACCGGAAAGACCATCCTTGTCACGGGTGGTGGCGGATCAATCGGCAGCGAATTATGCCGGCAGATTGCAGCACATAATCCGAAGCAGCTCATTATCTTTGACATTTACGAGAACAATGCCTATGCCATTCAGCAGGAACTTGTCCGTAAGTATGGCGATAAGCTCAATCTTGTGACGCTGATAGGGTCCGTTCGTGACAGCCGTCGCCTGGACATGATTTTTGACAAGTATCGTCCCGACATCGTTTATCATGCCGCAGCGCACAAGCATGTTCCTCTGATGGAGACAAGCCCCAACGAGGCAATCAAGAACAATGTCGTTGGCACATACAAGGTTGCCTACATGGCGCTTAAGTATGATGTTGAAAGGTTCGTTCTCATCAGTACGGACAAGGCCGTCAACCCGACAAACATCATGGGTGCAAGCAAGAGACTGTGCGAAATGGTTATTCAGAGCATGGAGAGAATCAGCGAGAATAATGACTTTGCTTCTCTGCCGTTGTTGCATGATCACAGGAAGGACGGGCTTAAGGATGAGAGGCCGGAAACTTCGAGGACAAAGTTTGTGGCTGTTCGCTTCGGTAACGTCCTGGGCAGCAACGGCAGTGTAATTCCCCTTTTTAAGAAGCAGATTGCTGAAGGAGGACCTGTAACGGTTACCCATCCGGATATTATCCGCTACTTCATGACAATTTCCGAAGCCGTCAGCCTGGTTCTTCAAGCAGGTACATATGCGAAAGGCGGGGAAATCTTTGTTCTTGATATGGGATCGCCAGTCAAGATTGACACTCTGGCCAGAAATTTGATCAAGCTGTCAGGATATGAGCCGGATGTTGATATTCCAATTGTTTATACGGGTCTTCGAAGCGGAGAAAAGCTGTATGAAGAAAAGCTCATGAAGGAAGAGGGCTTAAAGAAGACTGAAAATGAGTTGATTTTTATCGGTCAGCCGATTCCGTTTGATATGGACAACTTCTTTAAAGATCTTGAAAATCTGTCACAGGCAAGCTATCAGAATAGCGAAAGCATCGTATCAATGGTTGAGAAAGTAGTTTCAACATTCCATCCAGTTGGTGCTCATCCGACTGGCAAGGAAGAAATTTATCAGAAGTAGAACATAGTATTTCGTTAAGAGAAAGAGGAGAACTTAAAATGAATATGCCCATGAATATTCCGTTTTCACCACCAGATATTACTGAAGAAGAAATTAATGAAGTGTCTGAAGCTTTGCGTTCAGGCTGGATAACGACTGGTCCGAGAACTAAGGAACTTGAAAAAGAAGTTGCCGAATTATGCGGTGTCAATAAAGCAGTTTGTCTTAATTCTCAAACGGCTTGTGGTGAGATGACGCTTCGCTTATTGGGAATACATGAAGGTGATGAAGTCATTACAAGTGCATATACTTATACTGCAAGCGCATCTGTTGTTTGTCACGTTGGGGCAAAGCTTGTTTTAGTCGATACTCAAAAAGATTCTTTGGAAATGGACTATGATAAGTTAGCCGATTCTATTACTGAAAAAACAAAAGTTATTATCCCAGTGGATCTTGGTGGCGTACCTTGCGACTACGATAAGATTTTTTCAATTGTAGAGAGCAAAAAGCATTTGTTCCATCCAGAAAATAAGCTTCAAGAAAAAATCGGTCGCGTCATTGTCATGGCTGACACGGCGCATGCTTTTGGTGCAACCTATCATGGAAAGCCAGTCGGAAGCGTTGCTGATTTTAGCAACTTCAGTTTTCACGCTGTTAAAAACTTTACGACTGCTGAAGGTGGTGCCGCTGTTTGGCGTGATATCGAAGGTATTGACAGTGACAAATTGTACAAGCAATATCAATTGTTCTCACTTCACGGACAGTCTAAGGATGCATTAGCTAAGACTAAATTAGGCGCATGGGAATATGATATTGTAGGACCTTGGTATAAGTGCAATATGACTGATGTCGTTGCAGGCATTGGCTTGGCACAGATGAGACGCTATAAAGGATTGCTTGCCAGAAGAAAAGAAATTATTGGCAAATATGATGCGGCATTCAAGCCGTTGGGAATCAAGGTTCTTGATCATTATAACGATGAACATCAATCATCTGGACATTTGTATATAACCAGAATTCCAGGTATTACGTCTGAACAGCGCAGTGAAATTATTACAAAAATGGCTGAAAAGGGTGTTGCTTGCAATGTACACTACAAGCCATTGCCTATGATGACGGCTTATAAGAATTTAGGCTTTGATATCAAGGACTATCCGAATGCGTATGAAAACTTTGCAAATGAGATTACATTGCCTCTTCATACGAAGCTTACGGATGAAGAAGTTGATTATGTTATTGAGCAGTTCAGCAGAATTGTTAAGGAATATATCTGATAATTACGGTAAAACAGGAGATAGAGATGTTAAGAGAGTGGAATCAGCTGCCAGAGTATATGCAGACAGATGCAGTGCGTCCTTATTATGATCAGTTGAAGAAGAAGGGATTCAGCTTGTTTCTGAAGAGAATATTCGATATTGTTGTTTCTTTGGTACTGATTGTATTGCTGTCTCCTTTGTTGCTTGTACTTTCAATTCTTATAGTGTTGGATTCTAAGGGTGGAGTTTTCTATCGTCAAGAGAGAGTGACGCAGTATGGTAGAAAGTTTCGGATTTTCAAATTCCGAACAATGGTTGCTAATGCAGATAAGATAGGGACTCAAGTAACTGTATCTAACGATAGTAGGATTACAAGAGTAGGGGCTGTTATCAGAAAGTACCGGCTTGATGAAATACCGCAGCTTTTTAATATTCTCCTGGGAGATATGTCCCTTGTGGGTACTAGACCTGAAAGTACGCATTACGTCAAGCATTATGCACCTGAGATGTTTGCTACCTTGTTGTTACCTGCCGGGGTAACTTCTGAAGCAAGTATAAAATATAAAGACGAAGCCGAGTTGCTGAATAAGGCTGATGATGTTGATAAGGTATACATTGAGAAAGTACTTCCAGGTAAAATGGAATATAATCTTGAAAGTATCAGCAATTTCAGCTTTATAAAGGATATTGGAACGATGTTTAAAACCGTAGTAGCGGTGATAAGGTAGTTGTTATTAAAAATTATTGTGTTTGTATCGCTTTAAAGGAAAAGCTTTTATTTACGTTATAATGACATAATTTGTTGAAATATAATTAAAATTATGATAATCGAAATAGTATCTTGTTACAAGGAGAAGTTATTATGAAACTAGTTTATCAAAAACCATCATCTGAATTATTGGACGGCTTTCTGATAGCTCTTTTAGTTACGTTCGGTGTGTGCTATACGCAGGGGTTATTTGTGATGGTTTTTGTGCTGGCTTTTCGTTTATTGCTTGCCGCTAAAACAAACTATGGGATATCGGTGCCGCTCTTTGGATTGTGGCTTATAATGCTAATGATTCTAATTGACATAGAAGGAATGCGTATAGGTGATAGCGAACAATTCTCAATTCCATATAATTCGGCAGTTTTTCTTTGTGCTATAATGGTTCAACTTATACTAATGCATTATCAGGGCGATATCATAAAAGTTATTAAGGTTGGAACGATATTTGCGTCATTAATGGCTGGAATGAGCATTCTTTCAAGTGAATATAGTATGCTTATGTACAGGTGGGGAGATTTTATAGCAGGTCATTCGGGATATAGATTGGGGATTTCATCAGATATCAACCCAAATGTTATTGCATGGTCTTTTGGCTTTTTGGCCTTACTGGCAATTTTTATGTTCATATGTGATAAATCATTATTGTTATTAGCTGTTTGTGTTTTTGATTTGTTAATTGTTTTTTTTACGGGATCTAAAAATGGTCTTATTTTAGCACTGTTGCCAGTGCTATATTATGGAATTAAAATGGTCAAAAAAGTAAATATAAAAGCGTTGATCTTGATTGCTATAGGAATTGTATTTTTTTGGGTTGCCATACATCAGTCTCCTGTTTTATATACTTTGATAGGAAAAAGAATTGATTCTGCTTTATTTACAATAGGATTTAATGATGGTGCTGGATTAAGTGGAGATGTTGTAGATGTTAGCTCAACAGAGAAGAGATTGGACATGATTGGATTTGCTAGGAAGATGTTCCTGGAAAAGCCAGTACTTGGTTGGGGAATAGGAGCATTTGCCGTTTATTCTGGTTTTGGCTATTATTGTCATAATAACTATATGGAGATTTTAGTTAGTGGTGGTATTGTGTTATTTTTAATCTACTATATCCCTATTTTATTGGTGGGCTCAAAAATATTTACTATGGAAAAAGGAAAAGAAAAAGACCTTGCACTTATATTGTTATTAACTATTTTTATAATGGACTTTAGTACGGTTAATTTCTATTCGAATTTGATATTCCTTCTAAGAACAGTTGTTTTGTATGAAGTGGTAATGTGGAATCAAAAAGGAAAAGTAATAACACATGAAGAAATATAATTTAGCTAAAAATACGATATCCGCCTCATTATCGCAATTGGTAACTATAGTTTGCGGGTTAGTTTTGCCACGTCTAATTCTCCAATGCTATGGATCAAGTGTAAATGGATTGGTGAATTCAATATCCCAATTTTTATCAGCCATATCATTTTTGGAATTAGGTGTTGGTGCCGTTACGCAAACGGCATTGTATGGACCTCTGGCTAATGGGGATATCCGTATGCAAAGTGAGGTTTATGTTTCAGCTAGGCGCTTTTTCAGTAAGATAGCCAGAATATTGGTTGTGTATATTGGAATTTTAACAATTGCTTTCCCGTTTATGAGTAGTGAAAAATGCGGTTTTACATATACGGCGACCCTTATCGTTGCAATGGGGATTAGCTCATTTTTGCAATATTATTTTGGCATAGTAAATTCCTTGTTTTTGTCAGCAGATCAAAAAAGTTATATTCAATATAACCTTCAAATCATAACACTGATTATTAATACTGTATGTAGTGCTATTTTAATGAAATGTGGTGCAAGCATTCAAGTAGTCAAGCTTAGCACGGCTGTTATATATTGTGTTCGTCCTTTGTTTCTTAACTTATATGTTAAGAAAAATTATCATTTAGATATTAATGTAAAGGTACAAGGCGAACCAATTAAGCAAAAATGGAATGGAATAGCACAGCATATAGCAGCTATTGTTTTTGATAGTACGGATATTATAATTTTGACTGTATTTTCAACTTTGAAAGATGTTTCAGTGTATTCGGTATATTATTTGGTTGTTTCTGCAATTAAGCAATTATTTAATACAGTAACTAGTGGAATTCAATCTATTTTGGGTGATTTATATGTTAGAGATGATAAAAATAAGTTTAAGCAGTTTTTCTATGTAGTTGAGTGGGCTGTACACACTTTGACTGTATTCATTATGGGATGTACTTCACAGCTAATAGTTCCCTTTGTGCTTGTTTACACTAAGGGGGTTAATGATGCAAATTATAATCAATCATTTTTTGGATATATAATTACGCTTGCATATGGACTGTATTGCTTGAGATTGCCGTATCATATGATGATTAGAGCTAGTGGAAAGTACAAGGAAACACAAGGCAGTTATATATATTCTGCTATTATGAATATTGTTATTTCTGCAGTTATGGTTAAAAAATTTGGTCTTATAGGTGTTGCAGTAGGTACTAGCGTTGCGATGGGATATCAAGTTTTGTGGCTATTATCTTATGTTTATAAGAACATCATTTTTACATCCAAAAAGCATTGTGTAAAGCTTATCGCTATTGATGCTATTAGCTCTATTTTGGGAATAATTGTATGTGGAGTGATTAATATAGCAACTATTAGCAGTTGGGGTTCATTGATTATATCGGGAGTAATAACAACAATAATTTGGGGGATTTTAGTTGTTGCATTCAATTTTTTATTTTACAGAGAATACATGATATCTGTGTGCAAGCGTATTTTTAATAGGTGAATTAATTTGGATAATAGAAGACTGAATGATGTAAGTAATGTAAAGGCAATAATGATGCTTAGTATTATAATCTATCATTGTATTGCAATTTGGATGCCTGGTGGATGGTTTATAGTAAAAACTGAAGAAAGAAACGTAGTATTATCATGTATAGCCCAATGGATGAACTTAATTCATATATATGTGTTCACATTTGCTTCGGGATATATATATTCAGTGATGAGATTTGAAAGAAATCATTATAACTCATTTTGGATATTTTTGAAAAAGAAAATTAAAAGATTATTAGTACCTTATGTTTTTGTATGTGTTGTTTGGATTATACCGTTTTATGTGTTATTCTATAAAACTTCTTTAGGAGATATTA
>PPYE01662148.1_pt1 | contig 22864 bp, 21 predicted proteins | sample 1559881 | NCBI WGS metagenome assembly PPYE01 (sample SAMN08240022, study PRJNA423297) | Human gut metagenome, whole genome shotgun sequencing project.
CAGATTGGTGATTTTCGTTTGACCAAAATTGGCGATTTTCTCCTGACCCGGAGTGGTTAATTTCGCCCGACCCTAACAGGACGATTTCAAAAAAGAAACATAACAGCGTTAAAATTACTCTGTTAAGTTAATGCCGGGTGTGATATGATGGAAGTAACAGGCACCGGCGGTTTTTGAGGAACTTGTCGGAGTACATCCAAAGGAAAAGGAGTCCACAGGATGGATTATTACGCGTTTTATACCGGACAGTGCTTTGACGCATACCGCTATCTGGGGGCCCATCGGTCGGGAGAGGAGTGGGTGTTCCGCACCTTTGCACCCTCCGCTGCGGGGGTGGTGCTCCTTCATGGAGGCCGGGAGCTGCCCATGGAGCGAATCCACGACGGCAATTTTTATGAGGTGCGGGCTGACGGCGTAAAGCCGGGGGACTGCTATCAGTACCGCATCTACCGCCGGGATGGGGGCTATACCGACCACTGCGACCCCTACGGTTACGGCATGGAGCTGCGGCCGGACCATTGCTCGGTGGTGCGGGATCTGGGGACGTATACCTTCCAGGATGAGAAGTGGATGGCGGGACGGACCGACCGTCGGGAGGACCCGCTGAATATCTACGAGCTTCACCTGGGCTCCTGGCGGCGGAAACCGGACGGGAGCTGGTACCGCTATGACGAATTAGCCCAGCCTCTCATCGACTATGTGAGGGAGTGCGGCTATAACTATGTGGAGTTCCTTCCTATCAGCGAGCATCCCTGCGATGAGAGCTGGGGCTACCAGATCACCGGCTTTTACGCTCCCACCAGCCGGTACGGCACCGCAAGGGAGCTGATGATGCTCATTGACCGGCTCCACCAGGCGGGGATCGGGGTCATTTTGGACTTTGTACCCGCCCATTTCGCGGTGGACGACTACGGCCTGGCCAAGTACGATGGCACCGCCCTCTATGAGTACCCCCACCGGGATGTGGAGGTCAGTGAGTGGGGGAGCCACAATTTCATGCACTCCCGGGGGGAGGTGCGCTCCTTCCTCCAGTCCTGCGCCCGGTACTGGCTGGAGGAGTTCCACTTTGACGGCCTGCGGATGGACGCCATCAGCCGGATTCTATACTGGCAGGGGGATGAGGCCCGTGGAGTGAACGGGGACGGCGTAGCCTTCCTGCGTACCATGAACCAGGGGCTGAAGCGCCTGTGTCCCGGCTGCATTCTGGCGGCGGAGGACTCCACCAACTTCCCCAAGGTCACCGCTCCGGCGGAGCAGGGGGGACTGGGCTTCGACTACAAGTGGGACATGGGGTGGATGCACGACACCTTGTCCTATTTCCAAACGCCGCCCGATCAACGGCCTGCCCGGCGCCACCAGCTTACTTTCTCCATGCACTATTTTTCACAGGAGCGCTACCTGCTCCCCCTGTCCCACGACGAGGTGGTCCACGGCAAGGCCACCATTTTGCAGAAGATGTATGGTGATTATGACGGCAAGTTCCCCCAGGCCAGGGCGCTATACCTTTATATGATGGTCCATCCGGGAAAGAAGCTTAACTTCATGGGCAACGAGATCGGCCATTTCCGGGAGTGGGACGAAAAGCGGGAGCAGGACTGGCTGCTGCGGGACTTTCCCATTCACGACGCCTTCTACCACTACATGGCGGAACTAAACCACATCTATCTGGACTACCCCGCCCTGTCCCGGTGGGACTATCGGCCTGAGGGTTTTGCCTGGCTGGACTGCGGCCGGGAGGACCCCTGTGTTTTTGCCATCCAGCGTCAGGGAGACGGGGAGCGGCTGGTTGCCCTCTTTAACTTGAGTGACCAGGCCCGGCAGTACCAACTGCCCGCTACGGCAGGAGTAAAGCTGCTTTTCCATACCGATTGGCAGCGCTTCGGCGGTTCTACGCCGGAGGAAGAACAGCATAAACCCACCGGCGGTGTGCTGACGGTATGCCTGCCGTCCTATTCCGGGCAGCTATATTGCATGGAATCATACAAATATTCATAAATAAATGAATATTATGCACAATACCCAAAATAATACCCAAGGAGCAAGGGAAAAATACGCATATTTATGCGATATAACACTTGCAATTTTATTTAGGCTGTGGTACACTGTGTCCAACAAAAACAAACGGAGGTTTTTACCATGGCTGACATTAAAAAAGTGGTACTCGCCTATTCCGGCGGTCTGGATACATCCATCATCATCCCCTGGCTGAAGGAGAACTACGGTAATCCCGAGATCATCGCCGTGGCCGGCGACGTGGGCCAGAACGACGAGCTGGAGGGCCTGGAGGAGAAGGCCATCAAGACCGGCGCTTCCAAGCTGTACGTGATGGACCTGGTGGACGAGATGGTGGACGACGTCATCATCCCCTCCATGCAGATGGGCGCCAAGTACGAGGACTATCTGCTGGGCACCGCCTTTGCCCGGCCCGTCATCGCCAAGGGCCTGGTGGACATTGCCAAGAAGGAAGGGGCCGACGCCATCGCCCACGGCTGCACCGGCAAGGGTAACGACCAGATCCGCTTCGAGCTGGCCATCAAGCGTTTCGCTCCTGAGATGAAGATCATCGCCCCCTGGCGTGAGTGGGACATCAAGAGCCGGAACGAGGAGATCGACTACGCCGAGGCCCACAACGTGCCTCTGAAGATCAGCCGGGAGACCAGCTACTCCAAGGATAAGAACCTGTGGCACCTGTCCCACGAGGGCCTGGATCTGGAGGACCCCGCCAGCGAGCCTCAGTACGACAAGCCCGGCTTCCTGGAGATGGGCGTGTCCCCCGTGAAGGCCCCCGACGCCCCCACCTATGTGACCATCGACTTTGAGAAGGGCTGGCCTGTGGCCGTGGACGGCGAGAAGATGAAGGCCTCCGACATCATCCGCAAGCTGAACAAGCTGGGCGGCGAGAACGGCATCGGCCTGCTGGACATTGTGGAGAACCGGATGACCGGCATGAAGGACCGCGGCGTGTACGAAACCCCCGGCGGCGCCATCCTGTACCGGGCCCACGAGGTGCTGGAGATGATCACCATCGACAAGGACACCGCCCACATGAAGAGCAAGCTGGCAGTGGACTTTGCCGACCTGGTATACAACGGCAAGTGGTTCACCCCCCTGCGGGAGGCCCTGTCCGCCTTTGCTACCGAGACCCAGAAGCACGTTACCGGCCAGGTGAAGCTGAAGCTGTACAAGGGCAACATCATCACCTCCGGCGTTACCTCTCCCGAGACCCTCTACTCTGAGGACATCGTTACCTTCCAGGAGAGCGACTACAACCAGAACGACGCCACCGGCTTCATCAACCTGTGGGGCCTGCCTGATACCGTCCTCGCCCTCCGCGACCAGGGCAAGCTGAACAAATAAGAGGCGTCGTTCTGGTCCCCGGCGAAGCCGGGGCGGCGCGGGTGCGCCGCACAAGCGTTTTCGCCCCGCGAAAACCTTGGCGCAAGGGCGAATTCAGTTCGCCCGCGCAAGTGAGATCAAAGGGGTCCCCGGCGGCCCTGCCGCTGGGGAGACGACGCCACCGGCTTCATCAACCTGTGGGGCCTGCCGGATACCGTGCTGGCTCTCCGGGACCAGGGCAAGCTGAATAAGTAATTTGACATTTTCTGCGGGCGGCCGCAGGCCGTTCCTACCATTACCGTAGGGGCGACCTGTGGTCGCCCGCAATCCAGATAGGGAGCGATCAATTATGAAATTATGGGCCGGACGGTTCCAGAAAGAGACCGATACACTGGTCAACGACTTTAACTCTTCCATCACCTTTGACGCCCGGATGTACAAAGAGGATATCGCCGGCTCCATTGCCCATGCCACCATGCTGGGCAAGCAGGGCATCATTGAGGAGCATGAGGCGGAAAAGATCATCGAGGGTCTGAAGGTCATCCTGGCGGATATCGATGCCGGGCAGGTGGAGTTCTCTCTGGAGAACGAGGACATCCACATGAACATTGAGACCATGCTCACCCAGCGCATCGGGGATACCGGTAAGCGGCTGCACACCGGCCGGTCCCGTAACGACCAGGTGGCGGTGGATTTCCGGCTGTATGTCAAGCAGGAGATCCCCAAGATCATCGACATGGTGCTGGATCTGGAGAAGGTGCTCATCAAGAAGGCGGAGGCAACCCTGGAGACCGTCATGCCGGGCTACACCCATATGCAGCGGGCTCAACCCACCACCTTCGCCCACTACATGATGGCCTACGCCAATATGCTCCGCCGGGACGTAACCCGGTTGGAGGATTGCCTGGAGCGGATGGACGAGTGCCCCCTGGGTGCCGGTGCCCTGGCCACCTCCACCTATCCGGTGGACCGGTTCCAGACTGCCGCCGCCCTGGGCTTCCAGAAGCCCACCGACAACTCCATGGACTCGGTGTCCGACCGTGACTTTGCCATTGAGTTCCTGTCCGCCTGCTCCATTATGATGATGCACCTGTCCCGGTTCTCCGAGGAGATCATCCTGTGGTGTTCCTGGGAGTTCAAGTATGTGGAGCTGGACGACGCCTATTCCACCGGCTCCTCCATCATGCCCCAGAAGAAAAACCCCGACGTGGCCGAGCTGGTCCGGGGCAAGACCGGCCGAGTTTATGGCTCCCTCATCACCCTGCTCACTGTTATGAAGGGCCTGCCCCTGGCCTACAACAAGGATATGCAGGAGGATAAGGAGCCGGTGTTCGACGCCATCGACACCGTGGAGATGTGCCTGCCTGTCTTTACCGCCATGCTGGACACCCTCACCGTCCTGCCCAAGAATATGAGAAACGCGGCCTCCGGCGGCTTCATCAACGCCACCGACTGCGCCGACTACCTGACCAAGAAGGGAATGCCCTTCCGGGAGGCTTATATGATTGTGGGCCGGCTGGTCAACCTGTGCATCAAGGCAGGCGAGACTTTGGATACCCTGCCTCTGAAGGACTTCCGTTCCATCTCCAACCTGTTTGACGCCGATGTGTACCAGGCCCTGGAGCTCAAGACCTGCGTCAACGGACGTAAGGTCTACGGCGGCCCCGCCAAGGAGGCTGTGGAGCAGCAGATTGCCAACATCAAGGACTTTGTGAAGGAGCGAACCCATGGTTAATTGTGCCGCCGCAGACCGCCGCGCCAAGTGGCGCGTACAAGCGTTTTGCCAAGGGCAAAACCTTGGCGCAGGCGGAATTCACTTCCGCCGAGCATGGAACGAAAATAGGGGCCCCCACGGGGCCAGCCCCGTGGGGAACTACGGCGGCCCCGCCAAGGAGGCTGTGGAGCAGCAGATCGCCAACATCAAGGCCTTTGTGGAGGAGAGAACCCATGAGTAAGCCCAAGGTATTTATCGACGGCCAGGAGGGTACCACCGGGCTCCAGATCCATCAGCGGCTGGCGGACCGGGACGACATCGAATTGCTGGTGATCGATCCTGACAAGCGGAAAGACTTGACGGAGAGGAAGCACCTCATCAACGAGGCCGACCTGGTGTTCCTCTGCCTGCCCGACGCGGCGGCGGTGGAGTCGGTGGGTCTCATTGAGAACTCCCGCACCCGGGTTATCGATGCATCCACCGCTCACCGCACAGCTCCCGGCTGGGTATATGGTTTCCCGGAATTGTACAAAAATCCGAAGGAAATCATCGGAAATGCCCGATTCGTGGCCAATCCGGGTTGCCATGCCACCGGCTTCCTGGCTTCGGCAGCTCCACTGGTCTCCATGCGTATCCTGCCCAAGGACTACCCTATGACCTGCTTTTCCCTCACCGGATACTCCGGCGGCGGCAAGAAGATGATCGCCCAGTATGAGGAGGGGGAGAAAGGGGAAGAGCTTTACAGTCCGAGGGTGTATGGAACCACCCTTCGGCACAAGCATCTGCCCGAAATGCAGAAGATTTCCGGCCTGGATACCCCGCCGGTATTTACCCCTGTGGTAGACGATTACTACAAGGGTATGGCCACTACCATCTTCCTCCACAACCGCTACCTGGTGGGCCAGCCCACCGCAAAGGAACTGAGCCTGATCCTGATGGCCTACTATGCCGGCCAGCCCCTGGTGACGGTGGCCCCCTATTCTGAGGAGCCGACCTATCTGGCGGCCAATACCCTGGCGGGCACCGACAAGCTGGAGCTCACCGTCAGCGGCCACGAGGGACAGTCCATCGTTACAGCACGGTTCGACAACCTGGGCAAGGGCGCTTCGGGCGCGGCAGTGCAGAACATGAACCTGATGTTGGGCTTCGATATGACAGCCGGCCTGGCGCTGTGAGAAACGCAACGGCGGGGGCAAGCCCTCGCCCTCCTGTAGGGGCCGATGCCCACATCGGCCCGCGATTCCAATTTGAGGAGTGAACGATATGAAACAGATCCCCGGCGGCGTGACCGTCCCCAAGGGTTTTACCGCGTCCGGTGTCCACTGCGGCGTGAAGAAGGGTAAGGGAGACGGCAATCAGCCCCCCATGAGCAAGATGCCCGAGGTGCTGGAGGGCAAGAAGGACCTGGCCCTCATCGTGTCTGAGCAGCCCTGTGTGGCGGCTGCCGTGTACACCATGAACCGGGTGAAGGCCGCTCCCCTCTATGTCACCATGGACCACCTGGAGAACGGCGAGGCCCAGGCCATTGTGGCCAACTCCGGCAACGCCAACGCCTGCGCCCCCAACAGCCACGAGCACGCCGAGACCATGTGCCAGCTGGCCGCCCAGGCCACCGGCCTGAAGGCCTCCGACTTTGTGGTGGCTTCCACCGGCGTCATCGGTCAGGAGCTGAACATCGATGCCATTGCCAAGGGAATGCCCGCTGCCGCCGCTGCCCTGTCCAAGGACGGCTCCGACGCCGCGGCCAACGCCATCATGACCACCGACACCGTGAAGAAGGAACTGTCTGTCACCTGCTCCGTGGGCGGCAAGACTGTGACCATCGGCGCCATTGCCAAGGGCTCCGGCATGATCCACCCCAACATGGGCACCATGCTGTGCTTTGTTACCACCGACTGCGCCATCACCCATGAGATGCTCACCGACGCCCTTCATGAGATCGTCCCCCGTACCTTCAACCGGGTGACGGTGGACGGGGACACCTCCACCAACGATATGTGCGTGGTGCTGGCCAACGGTATGGCGGGCAACGAGCTGGTGGAGTGGAAGGACGACAACTATACCGTCTTCTACAAGACCCTCTACTATGTATTTGAACAGCTGGCCCGCAACATCGCCGCCGACGGCGAGGGCGCCAGCAAGCTGATTACCTGTACGGTAGCCAACGCCCGCAGCGAGGAGAGCGCCGAGCGTCTGGCCAAGGCCGTGGTGGGTTCCTCTCTGGTGAAGGCCGCCATGTTTGGCTCCGACGCCAACTGGGGCCGTGTGCTGTGCGCCATGGGCTACTCCAAGGCCCCCTTCCGCCCCGAGTTTGTAGATGTGAAGTTCTCCTCTGCCGTGGGGGAGATCCTGGTGTGTGAGAAGGGCGCCGGGGTGGACTTCGACGAGGAGAACGCCAAGAGCATCCTGTCCCAGGACGAGGTGGTCATCCATGTGGACCTCCACGAAGGCGAGCATGAGGCCACCTGCTGGGGCTGTGATCTGACCTACGACTACGTCAAGATCAACGGCGACTATCGCACCTGACCAAAGGCAATATGGAGGCGATTCCCATGTCATTCAGCGAGGTGGACCGGGCCAAGGTACTGGCCGAGGCCCTGCCCTACATTCAAAAATACTACGGCAAAACCGTAGTGGTGAAATACGGCGGCAACGCCATGATCTCCGACGAGCTGCGCCAGGCCGTCATCTCCGACATCATCTTGCTCCACCTGGTGGGCATTCGGGTGGTGGTGGTCCACGGCGGCGGTCCGGAGATCACCGAGATGCTGAACAAGATCGGCAAAGAGTCTAAGTTTGTGGACGGACTGCGCTACACTGATGAGGAGACCATGGAAGTGGTCCAGCAGGTGCTGTGCGGCAAGGTGAACAAGAACCTGGTGGCCACCCTGAACCGGATGGGCGGCAAGGCTGTGGGCCTGTGCGGCATGGACGCCGGGATGTTCCAGGCCAAAAAGCTGGACGAGAAATACGGCCTGGTGGGTGAGATTACTGCCGTGGAGCCCCGGATGGTGGAGGACGCCCTGAAGGACGGCTATATCCCGGTGGTGTCCACCGTGGCTCAGGGCATTGACGGCGAGAACTCCTATAACATCAACGCCGACACCGCCGCAGCCAAGCTGGCCACCGCCCTGAAGGCGGAGAAGCTGATCCTGCTCACCGACGTGCGGGGCCTGATGATGGACCCGAAGAACGACAATACACTGCTGCCGGTGGTGCGGCTGTCCCAGGTGCCGGGCCTGGTGCAGGACGGCGTCATCAAAGGCGGCATGATCCCCAAGGTGGAGTGCTGCGTGGAGGCGGTGCGCTCCGGCGTGGAGAACGCCATCATTCTGGATGGCCGCATCCCCCACTCCATCCTCATTGAGCTGCTGTCCGATGAGGGCATCGGCACCATGCTGATGTGAGGTGATAGTATGGACCATAAAGAATTGGTGGAACTGGACCACCAGTATATGATGCAGACCTACGGCCGGTTCGATGTAGACATCGACCACGGCCAGGGGGCTACACTGTACGACCTGGCGGGGAAGGAGTACATCGACTTCTCCTCCGGTATCGGCGTCAACTCCATTGGTTACGCCAATCCCAAGTGGGTGGAGGCCATCACCAACCAGGCCATGAAGCTGGGTCATATCTCCAATCTGTTTTACTCCCAGCCCTACGCCAAGCTGGCCCAGCAGCTGTGTGAGCGCTCCGGCATGGCGGCCGCCTTCTTCGGCAACTCGGGCGCCGAGGCCAACGAGGGCATGATCAAGCTGGCCCGGAAATATTCTTTTGACAAGTACGGCAAGGGACGGGGCACCATCATCACCCTGAAGAACTCCTTCCACGGCCGTACCATTACCACCCTGACCGCCACCGGCCAGGATGTATTCCACCAGTATTTCTTCCCCTTCAACGACGGCTTCCGGTATGCCCTGGCGGGTGATATGGATTCCCTCCAGGAGGTGGCAGGCCACGACGTGTGCGCCGTCATGCTGGAGCTGGTGCAGGGCGAAGGCGGCGTGCTCCCCATGGACCCGGAGTACGTCCACGACCTGGCGGTGCTGTGCGCCGAGCGGGACTGGCTGCTGCTGGTGGATGAGGTGCAGACCGGCGTGGGCCGCACCGGCACCCTGTTTGCCTTCCAGCAGTACGGCATCATTCCCGATGCGGTGTCCTTCGCCAAGGGTATCGCCGGCGGCCTGCCTATGGGCGGCTTCCTGGCCAACGAGCGCTGCCGGGATGTGCTGGGCCCCGGCACCCACGCCTCCACTTTCGGCGGCAACCCCATCTGCGCCGCCGCCGCTCAGGTGGTACTGGACACCCTGGACGAGGACGCTCTGGCCCAGGTGAAGGAGAAGGGCCACTACATCCGCACCCGTATCGAGCATATGGGCCTGTCCAGCCTGGGAGAGACCCGTGGCCTGGGCATGATGATTGGCGTGGAGGTGAAGGGGGAGGAGAGCAACAAGGTGCTGGCCGCCCGGCTGATCCGCAACGGCCTGCTGGTGCTCACCGCCGGCTCCGCCCTGCGGCTGCTGCCCCCGCTGACCATCTCCATGGCGGAGATTGACAAGGGCCTTGCCATTATGAAGGAGACCCTGCTGTAAGCAAACCGAAACAATGAGGTGAATACGATGAAAAAAGACCTGCTCAAGCTGCTGGACCTGACCAAGGCCGATATCGTGAAGATTCTGGATACTGCCGACCAGATGAAATACAACCAGAAGCATGGCCTGACCCACCACTATCTGGAGGGCAAGACCCTGGCCATGATCTTTGAGAAGAACTCCACCCGTACCCGTGTGTCCTTTGAGACCGGTATGTTCCAGCTGGGCGGCCACGCCCTCTTCCTCTCCGGCAAGGAGAGCCAGATTGGCCGGGGCGAGCCCATCGAGGACACCGCCCGGGTGCTCAGCCGCTACTGCGACGGCATCATGATCCGCACCTTCGGCCAGGCCGAGGTGGAGACTCTGGCCAAGTATTCCTCTATCCCCGTGATCAACGGCCTCACTGACTTTGCCCACCCCTGCCAGGTGCTGGCCGACCTGATGACCATCCGGGAGCACAAGTCCCGGCTGGAGGGCCTGAAGCTGTGCTACATCGGCGACGGCAACAACATGGCCAACTCCCTCATTGTGGGCGGCCTGAAGGTGGGTATGACGGTGTCCGTGGCCTGCCCCGAGGGCTACGATCCTGATCCTCAGGTGCTGGAGTTTGCCAAGACCTATGGGGATAAGTTCACCCTGTGCCGGGACCCCAAAGAGGCTGCCGCCGGCGCCGACGCTCTCTTCACCGACGTGTGGGCCTCCATGGGCCAGGAGGGCGAGGCCCAGAAGCGCCGGGCTGTCTTTGAGGGCGTTTACCAGATCAACGACGAGCTGATGGCTGTGGCCAACCCCGGCTGTATGGTGCAGCACTGCCTGCCTGCCCACCGGGGCGAGGAGATCACCGCTGAGGTCTTTGAGGCCCACGCCGGTGAGATTTTTGACGAGGCGGAGAACCGCCTCCATGCCCAGAAGGCGGTCATGTACCTGCTGATGAAGGGCGACAACTGAAGTGTCTGAACAGACCGGCCCCGATGGTACGGGACCGGTCTGCCTTTTCTTACGCACCAGTATGTTTTCCTTGACGGAGGAGCGGTTCGGTGTTATAGTATTCTGGTAGTCTAAATGTACGGCCTGAACTCACATTTTTGTAGTCATCGTCGCTTCTTCAGACGATGTCCCAAAGATGTGAGTTTTCTTGTCATTTAGCGCGAAATTTTTTGCAGGAGGTACCATTATTATGTATCACGGTACTGTCAAGTGGTTCAACGAGACCAAGGGCTTCGGCTTCATCTCCAATGACGAGGGCGGCGACGACGTGTTCGTGCACTTCTCCGCCATCGTGTGCGACGGCTTCAAGACCCTTCAGGAGGGTCAGAAGGTGACCTACGACGTGGAGCCCGATCCCAAGAACGCTGACAAGCTGCGCGCTGTCAACGTGGTGGCCGCTTGATCGTAAGGATATAAAGCCACACAGAGCAGACCGACAAAACCTGTCGGTCTGCTTTTTTTCATTTCCGTTGACAAGCCGGGGAAAGAATGGTACATTTTAAGGGATGAAACAGCGGAAATGAACCAAAACGCCGGTTTGCCAAGGATGGCTGAGCCGGCGCGTTTTCGTTGCTAAGCGGAAGGATGAAGGAGTGAAGGTCCATGAAAACGGATATCGAGATCGCTCAGGCCTGTGAAATGAAGCACATCCGGGACATCGCCGCCCTGGCCGGGGTGGACGAGGAGTACCTGGAGTACTACGGCAAGTACAAGGCCAAGATCGACCTGAAGCTGCTGTCTGATCGGGAAGGCAGGCCCGACGGCAAGCTGGTGCTGGTCACCGCTATCAACCCTACCCCCGCGGGCGAGGGCAAAACCACCACCACTGTGGGTCTGGCCGACGGGATGCGCCGGCTGGGCAAAAACACCGTGGTGGCCCTGCGGGAGCCCTCCCTGGGTCCTGTGTTCGGCGTCAAGGGCGGCGCTGCCGGCGGCGGCTACGCCCAGGTGGTGCCCATGGAGGATATCAACCTCCACTTTACCGGCGATTTCCACGCCATCGGCGCGGCCAACAACCTGATGGCCGCTATGCTGGACAACCACATCCAGCAGGGCAATGAGCTGGACATCGACGTCAAGCGCATTACCTGGAAGCGGTGCGTGGATATGAACGACCGCCAGCTGCGCAACATCGTGTGCGGTCTGGGTGGCCGGATGCAGGGTGTGCCCCGTGAGGACGGCTTCGATATCACCGTGGCCTCCGAGATCATGGCAGTGCTCTGTCTGGCCACCGGGCTGGGCGACCTGAAGGCCCGGCTGGGCCGCATGGTGGTGGGCTATTCCCGCTCCGGCGCTCCCATCACTGCCCACGACCTGAAGGCCGAGGGCGCTATGGCCGCCCTGCTGAAGGACGCCATCAAGCCCAACCTGGTCCAGACTCTGGAGGGGACTCCCGCCTTCATCCACGGCGGTCCCTTTGCCAACATCGCCCACGGCTGCAACTCTGTCATGGCCACCCGGGTGGCCCTCAAGATGGGAGACTACGCCATCACCGAGGCCGGCTTCGGCGCCGACCTGGGTGCGGAGAAGTTCCTGGACATCAAGTGCCGTCTGGCCGGACTGAAGCCTTCCGCTGTGGTGGTGGTGGCCACTGTCCGTGCCCTGAAGCATCACGGCGGCGTGGCCAAGGCCGATCTGAACAACGAAAACCTGGAGGCGCTGGAGAAGGGCCTGCCCAACCTGCTGCGCCATGTGGAGAACATTACCACCGTGTACGGTCTGCCCTGCGTGGTGGCCATCAACCGGTTCCCCACCGACACCGAGGCCGAGCTGAAGCTGGTGGAGGACAAGTGCAAGGCCCTGGGTGTCAATGTGGCCCTCAGTGAGGTGTGGGCCAAGGGCGGCGAGGGCGGCATTGCCCTGGCTCAGGAGGTCATCCGCCTGTGCGAGGAGCCCAACCACTTTGCCTTCGCCTATGAGCTGGATCAGCCCATCGAGGCCAAGCTGGCCGACATCGTGAAGAAGGTGTACCACGGCGACGGTGTGGCCCTCACCCCCGCCGCCAAGAAGCAGGCGGCAGAGCTCACCGCCCTGGGTTTCGGCGGCCTGCCCATCTGCATGGCCAAGACCCAGTATTCCTTCTCTGACGACCAGAGCCTGCTGGGTGCTCCCGAAGGCTTTACCGTCACGGTGCGCAACATCAAGGTGTCTGCCGGCGCCGGCTTCCTGGTGGCCCTCACCGGCGACATTATGACCATGCCCGGCCTGCCGAAAGTACCGGCAGCGGAAAAAGTGGACGTGGACGAGAACGGCCGGATCTCCGGCCTGTTCTAAAAGAAAACGCGGGCGGGTGGTAACACCCGCCCGCTGTAATGAGGAGTTGATTGCGATGAATACCGCCAACCAGACCTGCGGCGATTTTCTGGACGCCCTTGCCTCCAAAGCGCCTGTTCCTGGCGGCGGCGGCGCCTCCGCCCTGGTAGGCGCTCTGGGAGCGGCCCTGTGTACCATGGTGGGCAACTACACCGTAGGCAAGAAGAAGTATGCCGAGGTGGAGGAGGACGTGAAGGCCCTGATGGCCAAAGCAGAGGACCTGCGGGCTCGCCTGCTGGCTCTGGTGGACGCTGACGCTGCGGCCTTCGAGCCCCTGTCCAAGGCCTACGCCATTCCCGAGGATGCCCCCGACCGGGAGCAGGTGATGGAAGAATGCCTCCGGAATGCCGCTGCCACACCCATGGAGATCCTGCGCCTGAGCTGTGAGGCCATTGACCTTCACAGTGAGATGCTGGAGAAGGGGAGCGTGATGATGCTCTCCGATGTAGGCACCGGGGTGGTTTTCTGCTGGAGTGCCCTGTACGGCGCTGCCCTCAACGTGAAGGTCAACACCAAGAGTATGGCTGACCGGGCCTATGCTCAGGCTATAAATGAAGAAGTGGACAGTCTGGTGGAGCGGTATTGGAAGATCGCAGAACGCGTTTATGAAGCAGTTCTGGGGAGGTTTGCCTGATGGCGGAACATTGGAAGGGGGCCCCTGTGGCCCAGGCTCTGACAGAGCGGCTGATCGTCAAGGCCAACCAGCTGAAGGTCCAGGGCATCGTTCCCACCCTGGCCATCGTACGGGTGGGGGAGCGCCCTGAGGATCTGTCCTACGAGCGCGGAGCTCTGAAGCGGTGCGAAAAGGTGGGTATCCGTGTCAGGCAGTTTACCTTGCCAGAGGAATCCAGCCACGGGGACCTGCTGGCGGTCATTGAGCAGATCAACGCGGACCGGGAGATCCACGGCTGCCTGCTGTTCCGTCCCTTGCCGCCGCAGATCGATGAGGCGGCCATCTGTGCTGCCCTGGACCCGGCCAAGGACGTGGACGGTATTACCGCCGGCTCTCTTGCGGCGGTGTTCACCGGCAGCGGCGCGGGCTATCCGCCCTGTACCGCCCAGGCCTGCATGGAGATTTTAAACTACTATGGCTGTGACCTCACCGGTAAGCGGGCGGTGGTGGTGGGCCGAAGTCTGGTGGTGGGCAAGCCTCTGTCTATGCTGCTGCTGGGGAAAAACGCCACCGTCACCCTCTGCCACACCCGTACCGCCGACCTGGCCGCCGAGTGCCGTCGGGCGGAGGTGCTCATCGCCGCCGCCGGACGGGCCAATATGATAGGCCGGGATCATCTGGCCCCCGGCCAGTTGGTGCTGGACGTGGGCATCAATGTGGATGAGAACGGCAATCTGGTGGGTGATGTGGATTTTGCTGCCGCCGACGAGATCGTAGGCGCAGTGACGCCGGTGCCCGGCGGAGTGGGGGCCGTGACCACCTCGGTGCTGGCGGCCCATGTGCTCCAGGCTGCGGAACAAGCAAGATAATAAAAACAGGCGCTGCCGGTGGCAGCGCCTGTTTTTATTATAGTCCACCCATTAAGAAACTGGCGGCGTGTTCCATGGCCTCGTGGGCCTTTTTCATAGGGAAGGTCTGAAAGACGTGCCACATCTTGTCCCACACTTCCAGCTTGCAGGGCACGGAGGCCTTGAGCATCCGGTTGCGCAGGCGCACCGAGTCGGAGAGCAGCAGCTCGTTGGTGCCAGCCTGGATCAGGGTAGGGGGGAATCCGGTGAGATCGGCAAACAGAGGGGACAGACAGGGGTCGGTCAGGTCCTCTCCCCGGGCATAGGCGTCCCGGGTGGCGTAGATATAGTTGAGGGTGAGTACGGGGTCGATGTCGGCCCGCTCCTGATAGGACTTGCCGCTGGCCGTCATGTCGGTCCAGGGGGAGAAGAGAAGCAGTGCCCGGGGAAGCAAACGGCCCGCTTCTTTCAGCTTGTGGGTAAGCACCAGTGCCAGGTTGCCCCCTGCGGAATCGCCTGCCACAATGATGTCCCGGGCGCCGTAGCCCAGATACATCAGGTGGTCCCAGGCCTGGAGTGCGTCCTCCACAGCGGCGGGGTAGGGGTGTTCAGGGGCCAGGCGGTACTCAAAGCTCATCACCTGCAATCCTGTGACCAGGGACAGCTTGGACCCCAGAATGCGGGAGTAGCCCAGGGTGCCACTGGTATAGCCGCCGCCGTGGCAATAGAGAATGGCCTTCCTGCGGTCATAGCTCCGGTGAGGCCTGATCCAGGCACAGTTCATCTCGCCCAGGGAAAAGGGTTCCCAGCTCATGCCGCCCATAGGAGCCACCAGCCGGCCCAGCAGCTCCTGGCTTTTCCGCTGGCGGGCCAGATCTTCCACGTTCATGACCTCGGGGGTGGCGGCGCTGTGGATCGCCTTCAGTGCGCGCATGAAAGGGGCCAGACGCTGCTTTTCTGCCCGCTGTCCGGCCAGCTCCTGACGCTTGCTGTGGTGGCTCATAATGCCGTCTCTCCTTATTTCATGGTAATTCGATAAACTGCATTATACCACAGGGGAGAATGAAAGAAAAGAGGCGGGCGGGGCCTCTTTTTTGTGGAGAGATTCACTTTCCCTTGTGAGCGACAGAGGAATGTGGTATCCTTTTTTCAGGAAAGGGGGGGGGGAGCCATGGCGGCAGCTCAGTCTGAACGCGGAGAAAAGAAGCACACAGAGTGGTACCGGCTGGACAATGCGGCGGTGGTCTACTCCGCCATCCAAAAGGAACGGTATTCCGCTGTTTATCGCTTTTCCGCCGTGATGGATCAGCCGGTGGACCCGGAGACCCTTCAGCGGGCAGTGGACAAGACCATGCCCCGCTTCCCTGGCTTCCGGGTGCGGATCAAGCCGGGGATCTTCTGGTACTACTCGGAATTCAACGACGCTCCCGGCCCCTTTGTACAGAAGGATATCTCCAATCCGTGCCAACCCATACGTTTTGATCAGGAGGACGGATGGCTGGTGCGCTTTTTCTACTATGAGCGGCGTATTTCCCTGGAAGTCTTCCACGCCATCAGCGACGGCGGAGGCGCTATGACCCTGCTGCGGACCTTGCTGGCGGTCTATCTCCGGGAGCTGGGCTACCAGATCCCCAATACCTGCGGGGTGCTGGATGTGGATCAGCCCCCCAGGCCGGAGGAGCTGGAGGATGCCTACGCCCGGTACGCCACAGTAAAAGCCAGAAGCTTTACAACGCTGAAGAAGGCCTATTCCAACGCAGGCACGGCAGAGCCCTTCTATACCCTCAATGTAACCATGGGCTTTTGCTCGGTGCGGCAGCTGAAAGAGAAGGCCAAGGAGCACGGGGCCTCTATCACGGAATACCTGACGGCAGTGCTGCTGAAGGTTCTGGTGGACAAGCAGCACCGGGAGGGGCCCAAAAAGGAATTGCCGGTGGCCCTGGCCATCCCCATCAACCTGCGGCCCTGGTTTCCCACCGAGAGCCTGCGAAACTTTATTCTGACCGTCCGGCCCTGCATCGATCCCAGCCTGGGGGAGTATACCTTTGAGGAGATTGTCAGCCAGGTCCATCACTATCTGCGGCTGAACATCAACCGGCAGCAGATGCAGGCAGAGCTGGCGGGCAATGTGAAGTTTGCCAGGAACAAATTCATTCAGATCATACCCATTGCACTGAAGAAGCCGGGTATCGCTTTTGGGTACTGGATGGCAGGAGTGCGGCCCTATTCCGGTACCTATACCAACCCCGGGCCCTTCCAGGTGCCGGAGGAGATGAAGTCCCATATCCGTCGGATGGAGGTGATCCTGGGGCAGGCTACCATGCCCCGGGTCCACTGTGCCTCCATCAGTTACGGGGACGAGATGGAAATTACCTTTGCCGGGACCCAGAGGGAGACGGATACGGAGCGGGAGTTTTTCCGCTTTTTGGTGCGGGACGGCGTCCATGTCAAAGTGGAGAGCAACCGTACCCAATAAGGAGGAAGCACCATGTCCTATTGTGTTCATTGTGGAGTGGAACTGGACGCCACTGCCACGTTCTGCCCGCTGTGCCAGACAAAGGTGATAGACCCGGGTCGTCCGCCCGATACCACCTCTCCCAAGCCCTTTCCCACTGAGCGGGGAGAGGTGCCGCCCATCCCTAAGGGGGCGGTGGCGGCGGCCATTACCGCTATGCTGGCCTGTGTGGCGGTGGGATGCGGTCTGCTCAACCTGTTTCTGAAACCGGGGCGGGCCTGGTCTCTCTATGTGATTGGGGCCACCATCATGCTATGGCTGTGGATCGTACTGCCCCTCCTCTTCAGACGATTGCCTCTGCTGGTCCGCAGCGTCATCAATGTGGCGGCGGTGGCCCTGTATGTCTACCTGATGTCGGTGGACCTGAATGGCCGGGACTGGTATCTGGGGCTGGCGGTGCCCATTATCCTGTGGGGAGGCGCGGTATGGCTGCTGCTCTCCCTGATGCTGCGGGTGTACCACCGCTCGGTCATCAGTACTGTCGCCATTCTCATCGGCAGCCTGGGGGTATTTCTCCTGGGTGTGGAATTTTTCATCGACCGCTGGCTTACTGGCCGGTGGGACCCCTCCTGGTCGTTGGTAGTACTTACTATCTGCGTGTGCACCGTGATCCCCTTGGTGATTATCCGGCGTATTCCCGCTGTCCGGGAAGAGGTACGCCGCCGGTTCCATACCTGAATTCAAATAGCAAGAAAAGCCGCCCGACAGGGCGGCCTTTCTTGCGTAAAAATCAGGCTATTCAGCGGGACTCCCGGTGGAAAAGACGGTGGAAAAATCCCCCTCGCTTCTCCTGGGGAGCCGGGGCATTGGCAACGGCCCGGGCCTCCCGCACAGCTTGCTCCATCAGCGCCGCCTGGGCGTTGACAGCGGGGGCGCCCTCCTGGCGGGGCACCGGCGTGTAGCTGCCGTCGGGACCCATGTTGCGGGCCTTCACGTTGTCGGAGCAGAACAGCTCCACATACTGCCGGATCTGACGGCGCACGTCCGGGTCTACTACCGGGCAGGCGATCTCCACCCGGCGCTCGGTGTTGCGGGTCATCAGGTCGGCGGAGCCGATGTAGAGGCGGGTACCCTCTCCCACGCCGAAGGCGTAGATCCGGGGGTGTTCCAGATAGCGGCCCACGATGGAAAAGACCCGGATACGGTCGGTGAGGCCGGGTACGCCGGGCCGCAGGCAGCAGATGCCCCGCACGTTGAGGGTCACGGGTACGCCGGCCTGGCTGGCCTCGGCCAGTTTGTCGATGAGCTCCCGGTCGGTGACCGAGTTGACCTGGGGCCACCAGCAGCTGGTGATACTCGCCGTGGAGGTTGGAGGTGGCCATATTCTGAAAGAACGCCGCGCCATCGCCGCCGATGGCGGGGCTGGCGGTCATAAGGCAGAAGTCGGTATAAAGCTTGGCCGTCTTTTCGTTGTAGTTGCCGGTGCCGATCTGGGTGATGTACTGGATGCGGCCTTTGTCCCGGCGGGTGATGAGGCAGATCTTGGAGTGGACCTTGTAGTGCTCAAAGCCGTAGAGGATGGTACAGCCCGCCTCCTCCAGCCGCTGGGCCCAGGCAATGTTGTTCTGCTCGTCGAACCGGGCCCGCAGCTCCATGAGCACGGTCACGTCCTTGCCGTTTTCTGCCGCCGCCGCCAGATATTCCACCAGCTTGGCGGTGGAGGCCAGCCGATAGATGGTGATCTTGATGGACAGCACAGACGGATCGTTGGCAGCCTCCCGCACCAGCTGGAGGAAGGGCTCCATGGAGTGGAAGGGATAGAAGAGCAGCATATCCCTCCGTAAAATCTGGGGGATCAGCTTCTCGCCCTTGACCAGACCGGCGGGCCACTGGGGGGTATAGGGAGGATAACACAGGGCGGCGGCGCTCTCCTCGGGCAGTTTGCCTTCCAGGGAGTAGACATAGCCCATAATGAGGGGGCTTTTGGACCGGAACACCTGCTCGGCGGTCAGATTGAGCCGCTGGCAGAGGAACTGCTGCAGTTCAGCGGAGGCCTCTCCCTGGATCTCCAGCCGCACGGGGGCCAGTCGGGCCCGCTTCTTCAGCACCTTCTGCATATGGGCCCGGAAGTCCTCACCCACATCGTAGTCCTCGTCCTCGGGGCTGATGTCGGCGTTGCGGGTGACCGAGATAACGCACTTCTCCTCCACCTGATAGGTCTCAAAGAGCTGATCGGCAAAGTGGAGGACCACCTGCTCGGTGAGCAGGTAACGCAGGCCCTGTTCCTCCAGCTGGAAGTAGGGAGGAAGGGCCTTGGGAATGGGTACCAGGCCGAAGCAGCGGGTGTTGCCCAGCCGCAGGGTGAGGGCGATGGTCAGGCTGTTGGAGGGCAGGTGAGGGAAGGGGTGGTGGCTGTCTACCACCATGGGGGACAGGATGGGCTGCACATAGTCCCGGAACCACCGCTCCACCTGCTTGCGCTCCTTGCCATCCAGCTCCCCGGGGGTCAGGTTGCAGATGTTGCAGGTCCGCAGCCGCTTCTCCAGCTGGGAGACGATCTTGTCCTTCTGCTTGTACAGACCGGGTACCGTCTTGAAGATGGCCTGGAGCTGCTCGGTGGGGGTGAGGCCGCTCTTGCTGTCCACATGGGTCTGCTTGGACAGAGTCATGTCGTAGATGGAGCCCACCCGGATCATAAAGAATTCGTCCAGGTTGCTGGTGAAAATAGCGGCAAATTTCAGCCGCTCGAAGAGGGGGACGCTCTCGTCCTTGGCCTCCTCCAGCACCCGCTCGTTGAAACGCAGCCAGGACAGTTCCCGCTCCTGGGTATAGCGTGTATCGACCTCTTTATGCATCATGGCTTGTTCCCTCCATCACGCGGCGGAGCAGATAGCCCTCCCGGACGCCGCAGGCGCTGACCGATACGGTGGATACCTCATAGGCGTCCAGAATGGCGGTGAGGATGGCCAAACCGGGCAGAATGGTGTGGACCCGGTCGGGCACCGAGCGCAGGATCTGCCGCAGGGTATCCTGATCGCCCTTTTTCAGCCCCTTGTACAGGGCGTGGATCTCCCCGGCGGGGATGATCCGGTTGTCCGGATCGGCGCCGGACAGGTCGTTGCACAGCTTGGCGGCGGCCCGGAAGGTGCCGCCCACGCCGGTCAGGTGACTGCACCGCAGACCGGCGGTTTTGGCCTTTTCCAGCTCCTCCCTCACGTCAGAGCGGATGGCCTTCCGCTCCTCCTTGGTGGGGAAAAGGCCGGAGACGTGTTTGGTGAAGAGGGACAGGGAGCCCATGGGCAGGGAGCAGCCTGAGGTGATGGCCCCGTCCTGGTAGGCCACCAGCTCGGTGGAGCCGCCGCCCACGTCGGCCAGCATCCCGGAGCCCGGCGCCCCGCCGCCCACGGTGGCCCCCAGGAAGGAGAAGGCGGCCTCATCGGCCCCTGACAGCACCTCAACCTTGATCCCGGTCACCGCCTCAATGGTCTCCAGGGCCTCCTCAGTATTGACGATATTGCGCAGGGAGGCAGTGCCGAATACATAGAGGTCGGCAATGTCAAAATTGCGTAGCAGGGCCTTGAAGCCCGCCAGCACCCGACAGGCCACCAGAATGCCGCTGTCGGAGAGCAGGCCGTTTTTGATGTAGCCGGCCAGGCCGGCCATCTCCTTTTTATTCATGAGGAGCTTGAACTTCTGCCCCTCCCAATGATAGATGGATAGGCGGATAGTGTTGGAACCCACATCCACGATCCCGCATTTCATGTGATGATACACCTCTCTTTAGAAGTCTAGTTTACGCGATTTCCGTAGCATTATCAATGGGATTTACAGAAGATTTACAAGCCTCATCCATGGTCCGGCGGGCGGCCACCAGAGCCAGGCCATCCCCCAGGGTACAGAAAAAGGCGGACAGAACAGCAAGCTCCTCGGCGGAGCGATTGTGAGCCAGCCGGGCGGCGGCCAGCGCGGCGGCAGCAAGCAGGGTTTCTCCGGAAGGCGGGGTGTACACGGGCCTCATCTCCCTTCTTTCCAATGTATGGCGGCGGGAGATGCGGGTTGACGGCGGAGGCGGATGTGGATACAATGAAAGGAACGAAAGGGGAAGAACCGTATGAATATGCCTCTCATTCTGCTTTATAATTTGGATACCCCCAAGGGGGCCAAGATCCGGCGGATGTGCCTGCCTCTGGGTCTGCGGACCCGGCTTGTGACGCCGGAGGAGTATGGCCTGCCGCTGGGCGAGCTGGCGGAGGGCGCCGCCCCTGAGACCCCGTGGACCGGAGAGACCTTTGGGGACGAGATGCTGGTGCTGGTCAACTGCACCGGACCCCTGCTGGACCGGTTCCTCCAGGGCTTCCGGCGGAACAAGATCCCGGCAGTCTATCTCAAGGCAGTGCTGACCCCCACCAACCGGACCTGGAACTCGGTGGCCCTCCACGGTGAGCTGGTCAAGGAACGGCAGGCCATTGCCCAGGGCCAGGGAGCCCACGCCGGGCAGACATCTGGGGAAGAGGGGAACTGACGTGCACAACGAACTGACCAAAAAGGACATTCAGATGATGCGGGAGGAGCTGGATTACCGCCGTATCCAGCTGCGCCCCCAGCTGCTGGAGGCGGTGAAGGAGGCCCGGGCCTTCGGTGACCTCAGCGAGAACTTTGAGTACAAGGCCGCCAAGCAGGAGAAAAACCGGAACGAGGGCCGCATCCGCTACCTGGAGAATATGATCCGCACCGCCAAGGTGCTGCCGGACGAGCCGGTGACCGATGGGGTAGGACTCTATGATAAGGTGACCGTGTTTCTGGAGGACGAGGGGGACACCGAGACCTACCAGATCGTCACCACCATGCGGCAGGACGCCCTCCACGGGCTCATCAGCAAGGAGTCGCCCATGGGCCGCGCCCTGCTGGGCCGCAAAGTGGGAGAGACCTTCCGCATCCAGGTCAATGACAGCTACGGCTATGATGCTAAGGTATTGGCCATTGAGAAGGGAGAGGACGACGGTTCCGCTCCGCTCACCGGATTTTAAGGAAAAAAGGACGCATTGCACAGGCAATGCGTCCTTTTTTGTTTAAAAGCCCCAGGCGGATTTCAGCAGGGACAGGGCGGGGGCCATGTCCTCGGCAGCCACCCGGGTATAGCCCATGATGAGGGCTGGCGGCCGGTCTATGGGGGGCGGAGTCAGGTCGCAGATGGACAGGGGAGACACTCCAACACCCACCTCCGCCGCCCGGGCGGCCAGCTCCTGTTCATTCCACCGCCGGTCCATCCACAGCAGCAGGTGGAGGCCGGCGTCGCCTCCGTCAAAGGAACCCACCTGGGTCAGACCGGTGTCCCGGGCGGCGGCCAGCAGGGCCTCCCGCCGGGCCTTGTACCGGGTGCGGGTGCGGTTCAGGTGGCGCTCAAAGTGGCCCCGGTCCATGAACCGGGCCAGGGCGTACTGCTCAAAGGAGGGGACGGTGGAGGAGTAGAACCAGAACTCCCGCCGCCACCGCTCCAGCAAGTGGGGGGGCAGCACCATATAACTGATGCGCAGGGAGGGAGCCAGACTCTTGGCAAAGGTATTGAGGTAGATGACCCGCTCCCCGTTGTCCAGACTTTGCAGCGCCGGAATGGGCCGGCCGGAGAAGCGGAACTCACTGTCGTAGTCGTCCTCCAGGATATAGCGCCCCGGCTGCTGGGCGGCCCAGCGCAGCAGGGCTTGACGCCGGGTCACCGGCATGATGATGCCCAGAGGAAAATGGTGGGAGGGGGTGACGTGGACCACCTGTACTTTGTGACGGTCCAGCTCCTCCACCACCAGGCCCTGGTCGTCCAGGGGGATGGGTTCCACCTGGGCCCCGCAGCTGCCCAGGATGCGGTGGGTCTTGGTGTAGCCGGGGTTTTCTACCCCGTAGCGTCCCTCCCGGCCCAGCAACTGGACCAGCAAGCTGGTGAGTACCTCCGACCCGGCGCCCACCACGATCTGGGCCGGGTCCGCCCGGATGCCCCGGAAACGGTAGAGG
>PPYE01432943.1_pt1 | contig 22860 bp, 32 predicted proteins | sample 1559881 | NCBI WGS metagenome assembly PPYE01 (sample SAMN08240022, study PRJNA423297) | Human gut metagenome, whole genome shotgun sequencing project.
CGTTCGTGTCAAAAACGGCGGAAACCCTTCTGACGCAAGGACTTGTGGGGGTTCGGATATAGCCCTCATAAGTCCACCATTGAAAGGGTATCCGAACACTATGTTCATGATTGGCATGATGTTTGGGTACACAGCAAAGCACCGCCATCCCTGAGAGGGGTCGGCGGTGCTTTCTCATTCTCCAGTAAAACCGTTTACTTTTGCACAGCGTAGTGCATTGAGGATCAGGAGGTCTCGTTCCAGTTCCTTCTCTCTACTCCGGCTGGTCGATACAGGGCCGGAACCTATCAGGTTCCGTTTGTCCCGTACCACCTTGCCGATGTAGTACGAGATCACATCATCAATGTCCATGCTGGGTCATCAGCTCATAGAAGCGATGGAGGAACACCATGATCTGTTCTCTTGTGGGGAAGACCATGTACTGTTTCCGGCCAGAAGTGTCTCCAGCAATGATACCACTCTCCTCGGCCCAGACTCTATCTGCCTCGCTCCAGTTGGACGGAGGCAGGTCTGCTCTTCGAGAGAGCCAGTTCTCCATCATCTTGTCCCAATCCTGTTGGGTCATCTCCTCTTCCTCCTCTACGATAGAATAGTCAGGACGGCCATAGCCGCCGATACGATTATAGGTCAAAGCGTAGGACTTCGCTCTTACACATCCGCCGTTTGCCACCATTCCTGCTGCGGAGCTGGTGTTACCTTCGACAGTGTAGACCCTGCCATTGGCTACGGAAACCACAATGCCCGTATGGGCCATGGTCTTTCCGCCGTCATTGGTGAAGAAGATCTGATCCCCGGGCTTCGGGCCAGACTTGTGGAACTGGCCGTGGTCTTTGTAGTACCGGGCGGAGTAGGTACATCCGGCTCCGTATCCACCCATGGGCTGACGGGTCAGCTTCATAGCTACCTCCAGACCAAATGTGTGGATGAAGCACCAGTCCACAAAGATGTCGCACCAGTGATAACCGTTCTTCTTCCCGTTATACACGCCCAAAGCGTCCAGATCCCGGGCGTATTTGTTCCAGTTGTTGTCTCCGGCGTTGGCAGTAGGGTTATCGAGGTTGGAGTTGGTCTCTTTCTCAAGATACCCCTCCTCGGCCTTTGCCGTGGCCAAGAGGCGTTCAATGGCGGTACTCATATCCTATCACTCCTTCGGAGCGTCCATGAGATCCTGCGTCTTCTGAGACTGGGTTCCGAAGTAGAACGCAATGATGACCGCATAGATGGTCATGAAATCCTGACTGATCTGGCCAGTGATAGCCATATATGCAAACACAATCGTCAGGACCAGCGTGACCAAGCTCTTCACGGACAGAAGAGCCGCCAAACGCTTTTTGATAATATCCATCATATTTACTCCTCTCAGTTACAATCTACACGGTGGTTGGTCTTCGACATGGCAGTCTCGAACACAATGCCTCCCGTGGTGTTTTCCTTTTCCGACTTTCGATAGTACATGGCCTGAGAGACCCCATAGGCGGTCCATGCTCCAGTCAGAGTCACAGCCAGCCAAGGGAGGCCCCCGGTGTATCCGCTCTGGACACACCGGAAGGCCAGCACTACGAAAGCGAGAGACAGGACCCAGATGAGAACCGACTCCTGTATCAGTAACACCTTAGAAAAAGATGTTTTCTGCGCTCTCACTTTCCTCACGCTCCCTTGTGAAATTCCTCCAGATCACTAATGCGATGGTTGATGACCTTGATCTGTTCCTCGATTACAGGCATACGCTTTGCGAAGTGATTATGTTCCCTCACTTCTCGGGTCAGCTCGTCCAGCTTCGTGTCCACGACCGCTCCATTCTTGTTGTTGGCAAGAATGACACCAATCAGGGTCACGCCTCCAGAAACAAGGGCTACGATGATCTCCCCCATTTTGTTTCCTCCTCTTAGACCAAGCTGTTGATGATCTCCCGGACCACTGCTCGCAGGTTGAACAGATTGGGGACCTGCTCCACGGTGAACACGCCGCACAGCACCAGACTTACCCAAGTCTTGACCAGACCGCTATCCTTAGTGAACTTCATACTTTCTCACCTCCTTTCAGAACGGTAGCAACTACCTCTTGGAGGTTGCTAAGATTGGGGATTTGCTCGAATTTATAGGCACCCTGACGGATCAGGTTTACCCATGTTTTGACAAGGCCGCTGTTCTCATTAAACATTGGTTACACCTCCAATTCACGCAGTAGGGGTCATCAGATTTGCAATCAGAATGGACAGTTCTGCCAGAGCGGTGTCCATCTGTAACTGCTTTGCTTCTTGTGCGGCGGTCACTTCGGCCTGATATGCCGCTTCGCTGATCTCAGACAGCACAACGGTCTCTGCGTCTGGGATAGGCTCTCTACCGTCCAGATGGTATACAGTACCATCCACGGACACCCCGGTTGCCTCATCCGCAGTCGATAAGGCAAAGCAGCCGTTCTCTTGCTGTTTCACCCACATAGGGTTCATTATCGTGGCGAGAGTTGTCTCTCCCTTGATAATTCTGAACATAAGCACTCCATCCTTTCTTGTTCGGGTAGAACCCGTACAATTCCTTGAAATAGTGGTCGGTCTTCTTCAATATGCGAAAGCTGTTCCCACGCTCCATGTGGCCGTGGTAGCTGTTATAAAAACACCTGATGTCTTCCATAGACATCTCTCCACTCTCCACACGGCTTTTGAAAACACGGAGCTTTCTGCGAGCTGCTTTCGTGGAGTGAGGGTTCATCTTTCGTACTACCTTCCCGGTATCCGTCAGCCGGAAACGGGTCTTGAGGTAAACAAACGGCCTATCCATCCTGACGATGTGAGTTTTCTTGGGATTGATTTTGAGCTGTCGTTCGGAACATATCTGGATCAGTTCAGCCTTCCGCTGCTCCAGTTCCTTCATGTCAGGCCCACCGAGTAGGCCGTCATCCATGTATCGCTCATAAATCTTCATCCCCATGCGCTCTTTGACATAGTGGTCAACGGGACTCGGCAGCAGGAGAGCATTTGTCTGAGAGACTTGGCTCCCGAGGCCAAGACCTATTTCACCGAAAGCCTCAATGAACTGATTGGACAGGCGTATGGTCCTTGGATCATGGATACGCCGTTCGGCCTCCCGGAAGAGGGGTTCGTGTACGGCGTTGTCGAAGTAACCGGAGAAATCATACAGGATCAGACCACCGTTCCTTCCGTACTTTCGATAGTGCCTCTGGAGCTGTTTTGTCACACGGTTCATTGAGAAATCCATGCCCTTGCCCTTGAGGCTGGCTCCGTTGTCATGGATAAATGAGGCAGAATAAATGGGGACAATGCAGTAGTCACACAAACACTTCTGGACCATACGCTCAGTGATGTGGACCGAACGAATGTGACGAAGTTTTCCACGCTCCATCACAACAAAGTGGATAAAACCTTTGCCTCGGAAGGTTCCGTTCATCAGTTGTTCACGGATCTCCGCCACCATCAGCAGTAGTGTTCCAATGAACCTCTGAGAGGAGTTCTTCCATAAGACATTCTTGCAACATTTCTTGCCTGAGAGGTACAAGTGCCGGAAGGAGAAGACTTCCTCAAAGCTACCCTGTGCAAGGCTTCTCTGGAGTATCTTCATGTCACGCTTCGCCTTCCGGCGTAAGTACCTCTGTTCACGGCGTTCCGTGCTATTCATAAGAAAAGGGTGTCCTCCGTACAGTGATTTGTAGGGTGCGGTTCTAACTGCGTAGGAGCCAGCCATGAAACGAAGGTTACGCACAATCTTCGCCATGCAAGAAGCGTCCGGCTGCTCTCATCGGAGACTCCCGTTTTCTGGGAGAAGCATATCTGAACCGACATACTTGACATTTTTAGCCATACGGCTGGGAACAAGTTCTCCTTCCGTAAAGAAACTGATTTCACCCGTGAGCTACTTTGTCTGTCCTTGTTGTTACGGAGTCCGAAGGAGACGCCATTCGAGTTCGAGGCGTTGTTGTTGTTGGCGTTGCCGTTGCTGTTGACATTACAGAAGTTGGTGCTGTTGCTCCCATTCGGGGAACGCTCCCACCAGTTCGAGGCAGCAGAGGCAACTATTTCAGAACTTGACCCGTGTATCATCAATCCGAGTCGGTGAGGTCATCATCGACAAGGAATTGAAGATCTCCTGTTGGCAGAGACCGATAGCGGTCTGCGTCTGCCTTCTTTGTGGCCCGTAAGAGGGTCTTCTCGCTGGCAATGATCGAAGCAATCTCGCTGATGGCCCCATCGCACCATTCCTGCGTGTGAGGGTCCAAGATGAGTGCGTCATAGAGAAGACCCAGCTTCGGAACCAAGTTCATCAAAGCGTTGTTGCTCTCAGTAAGATGATCTCGCCGGAGCTGCGCTTCATGCTTGTTGCGGGGATAGATGTTGTTGGCGGACCGGGCTTCGTTGTGTACCTGACTGGCCAAACGCATGATTTCACTGGTCAGGAAGAAGGTCATCCGCTTCGGAGACCGAATACACAGACTGAGTATCTTTGCCTCAAGTTTCCGTGCTGTCTCCACAAATTCCATACTACTTTGCCCACGCTTGGACTTGAGAACTGCCATTGAAATCATGCTCCTTTCCGCCCCTTCCGGGGCGGGATTTTTAAGATACCTCAGATACAGAAGCCGAAGGAGACGCCAATCGAGTCCGAGGCGCCGTAGCGGTTGGCGTTGCCGTTGCTGTCGACATCACAGAAGTTGGTGCTGTTGCTCCCATACGGGGAACGCTCCCACCAGTTCGAGGCAGAATTGTTCACCTTCTTCACTCGGGAGTTACCAGCAGCATAGTAGGCGTACTGAGAGCCTTCGCCAGCCTTGGAATACTGCGTAGCTCCAAAAATCTCAATTTCAGCCAGCAGGAACAAGGAGTCACTGGTGGTGACGATGTTCGTGCTTTGACTACCAGCAGAGGTTTTCTTGTTGACCGGCTTGATGACCGCTCTCAAGTCCGCATTGAGCTGAGAGAGGAAAGTGGCCATGTTTTTACGCATAGCGCAGCCTTTCCAGCCGTTGGCGTTAGTATTGCTACTCTCCATCTGATAGGTGGTATTGAGACATTCCTTCATCTGAAAGGTGATACCAGCCTTACCTCCAGCGGTCTTATCATCATGGTTGAACCCGATGATTACAGCGGCATAGGTTACACCATTCAGTGTGAAATTCTTGGAGTCACCAATGTTGAAGCACTTATCGGCAACACCGCCCTCGGCGGCAGCCGAGATGGTTGCCCACGAACAGTTTGCCAGTGCAGGAAGGAGCGCCACCTTAAAGACCGCAATAGCGTCAATCGTGACCACCGTGGACTTGGAGTTTCCACTGACGGTCCAGTTGCCGAACTCTGCCGGATAGAGGGTGGCCCATCCATCCGAACCAGAGGTTGCAGTCAGGGTCTTACCGCCCTTTGAGGCAGTGACAGACACACCGTTGCTACCGACCAACACTCTAAGCTCTGCCGGAGTACGGTTGTTGTCCACATACTTCTTGGTGGCGGCATGGTTGTCGGCAGTCGGCTCACCGTTCAGCGTGAGTTTGCCGGTCATGGTCCCTCCGCTCTTGGGAAGAGCGTTTTTGGCCAAGTTGTTAGCTCCGTTGGCCATAGTGTAGAGGGCTTGCAGAGCGTCCTTGATAAGGGGATCTTCCTGACTCAGGCCCATGGACTTAGCCAGAGCGTCAGGCAGGATGGACTCCTTGTTCAGTGGGGAACCCTGCTGAGTGATACCTTCCAAGTTCAAACCTGCAAGGTCGATGGGGAAGTTCCCGGCCCGGAGCATAGCAAGAGCTGTCTCCCAAGAGGTCCCTTCCGTCAGAGACGATTTCAGCAAGCGGGAATTGCCCGTGCCTTTCGTAATGAGGTCCTTCATTCCTCATCCTCCTTTGAAGATATTCTGAAACCATTGGAGAGAAGGTGTTACGCTTCTCCACAATAGATTTCACCAGAACGGAACCAAGCGTTCTGAATGTTCTTCACCATGGTCCCGATGTCGAGAAGGATCTTCTCAATCGTGTTCATCTTTGCGATGGTGAGCCAGCGCATGGTGTCAGGCGTAGGCTCAGTGGTCACAGGGAGAACGGCTTTCAGCACATCAAGGTTCTTGAGGTAGGTCTGCATTTGAGCCGGGGTGGCCGAGTCCGAAATAGTCCAATCGGTTTTCCCGGTAACTGATACCGTGAAGCCCATCTGGTTCAGCTCGGCACACAGGAAATTGACTGCCTCTCCTACACGGTTCAGATCCTTGTAGTTGTAAGAGGCTTTCATTCCACCAAGCCATGCGCTACGCTCTTCCGAGGTGAGGCCGGAAAGCCCCACCTCCAAGATCTTGTCACGAATACGCTTTGCCTCTGTGATGTCAGCGGCGGTGCGATCCGTGATGAGAGTATCAATCACACTCATAAAATACCCTTCACCTTCAATTTTCCACTCAAACTGCCCTTAAAGGACAGCTCATCGACCAACACCAGTGCGTCCAGCTCGGAGGTGTAGTTGGTCTGCGTCTGGATGAGATCACCCACTTCAATCTCCGGGTTGCCACGATAATCGACATCGTAGGTATTACGGAGTGCAAGGTACTTGATAGTGTGGTCACGCAGGGCAGATCGCATGGTCTCATTGGAGATCAAGGGGTTCTTCTCTTCATCGACCTCGCCGTTCTGGTTCACCTGAGTAACCCGGACATCTTTCACTTCGCTCATCCGCTCACCTGTGATGGTCACGGTCTTCGTACCGGCAGAGAGAACAAGGTCAACCGCTCGGGCAAAGATCTCCTGCTTAACAATGGACCCACCTGAAACAGAAACCTTGATGTTCGTGGATGGGTTGTTAAAGTCTACATGGAAGTTGGTGTCCGTCACCGTACCCTCGAAGAGGGTCTGCGTTGCACCATCAGAATGATAACTGAACATAGCCACGGAGATTTCTCTCAGCTCATCGGTCTTGGTGCAGATCTGGGAGTTCTCGGAGATGGTCGTGAAGTCCAGAAGGAAGTCGGTCTCCTGATAATACACACGCTCGATCCGAGGACGGCGGTACGGGATCATGTCGAGGAAGGTGATGTCGAACTGGTCACACTCCATGACCGTGCTGTCCACAGTCAGCAGCAGACCTCGCACATCCACGGTCTTCGTTGCCACGACCGCTCCGTTTTTGTAGTACCGGACCTGCACTCTCCGAGGCCACTCTCCGCAACGGCTGTCGAATTTGACATATACCAGAGGGAGATCGTGGGGAACATCGAACTTGCGGGTTACGACAGGGGCTTCGGTGAACGAACCATCAGCGGTGGACAGTTTACTGGATACGAAACCCTGCGGTGCGTACTGTCCATCGGGAGCCAAGGTCTGGGTCCCGTCACCCAGCCAGCGGTTCAGCTCCAGCGTGGCGTAGGTGTCACTGAACTCAGTGTTCTTATCTACGCTTTCCCACTCGGAGTATCGCTCATGTCCGTTGTCTTCCCACACGCCGGAATAGATACCACGGATGTTCACACCGAAAGGCCGGATGTGGATGATGTTGTCATCATCGGTATAGAGACGGCAGCGGCAAGCGTGAGCGATAAGCTGGAGACAGTCAGCGTGAGTGTCTATGGGGAGCGGGACTGAACAGTACATGGTCTTGAGTGCCGGGTCAATTTCCCAAGGGTGAGTACCCTGTTCGGTGAGTGTAAGACCAGCGTCCAGCAGGACATCCTCAGCCATGTCGTAAAAGCTCTTCTGTCCAAAAGTGCCTCTATAATAGGTCTTGGTCAGGCTTGCAATAAGACCAGTTCCAGTGAAGACCGCTTTGTAGTCCTTCGCCTTGGGCTTACCATCCAGAACATAATGGTCTGCCTTGAGCCATTCCACAGTTCCATCGTCCAGATCGTATCCGTACTGGATACTAATGGGGGAGCGAGTGTCGATGTATGCGTATATGCCTCTCGGGTTGTCCGGGTCATACCTCATATCGTAGTCGTGAATGGTAAAAGAGAAGGTCTCTTTCGGAAGTCTACGGCTCAGAGGGTCTACATCGTGCTTCTGCTTCACAGAAATCAGGTCCTTGTCCGTAAACCTCATCTTGATACCGTATACCACATTCTCGACTCTGGGTCTCCAGTGAGGAAGTGTTTCCAAAAACTCGATCTGAACCTTGTCCACCTTGAGGGCCGAGGTGGACACCTCAATAGTAACGGACTGTATGTCCTTTACGGTCACGGTATCAACCACCTTGCCTTTGAACCAAAACAGGGCCTTGATACTTCTCGGCCAAACATTGGATCTGGTATCGAAGGTGATGGTCAGCCCGGGGAACACATGCTCCAGAGAGAAATCTCTGGTGAGTACCGCCGTAGGAGACAGAGCCCCGTCAGCGTTGGAAACAAGACTGGAAACAAAACCCTGCTTCGTATAACCTCCGCCTTCCGGGACCAGATCCATAGATCCATCGCCCAGCCAGCGGTTCAGTTCCAAACTGGCATAAGGATTTCCATACTCATAGGAGTAATCGAGCGTATCTTCGTTGGAGTACACCATGGCCCCATTGGAAGCCCACTTGCCGTCCGCAGGGGCCGTGGTGTCTACATTTCCGAACTCTATGATGACATGGCTCGGATTACGCAGAACGCCCTTCATGCTGGCCTTGTAAGCCTCATTGACTGCTTTCATGGCGTTCCACCTCCTTACACTTCACCGACATCAATGAGATTGACCTTGCAGTTGATATAGTCGCTTGGAAGACCCGTCTGCTCATCAATCAACCACGGCTCCGCCGTGCGGTCTCCCGGATACATTCTCAGCTTGATCCAGTCGTTATGCACCATATCAGGGAATTGCACATCGACATAGAAATTGGAGAACGCCTGTAATATCCTCGCCCACTGGTCGGCCTTGAGGTGAGGCCAGAAGAGGCTATCAATCTTGTACTGATCTCTGCCTATCTTCTGACCCACCACGGTTCCGGCGGTGTTTCTGGCCGAGTCCACCAGTGTGGCTACCATGAGCGTGGGATGACGCCCCGGCATGGGAAAGGCTTCTCCGTTTACTTTAATGAACGGTTGCATTACCACACCTCCTCATCATCAGTACGCCTCTGCGAAGCTACCGGAATTGACCCGAACACCACGCTTGCGGTTATACCGTTCGTTGGCTCGACCAATCTCATCGTCACCAATGACAACATCGCTGCTGTTATCTTCAATGGCTTGGACGAGCTGGCTTGCGATAGTAAAGATAGCGGTGATGAGATCACCGTTACCCTCTCGAACACCGTTGGTGATACCAGAAACAATCTGGTCATTGTTGGCCACAGCGGTCTTCCGACCAATTTGACCCACCAGCTCGGCTCCGTCCTCACGAGCAAGGAAGAACTGTCCCTGTTCCGGGAAACCACCTTCTGCAAATGCAGGGACCTCCAGCAGGGGAACACGCTCAATCGTGATGGGAGTGATGTAATCAAACCCCTCAATGCCGAAGAAAGCGAGTACGCTGTTGGCTTTCGAGATCAGACTGTTCAGAGCGTCAATGCACCAGTTGATTGCAGTTTCCAGTCCACCGAGAATACCGTTCCAGATCCCGATGAAGAAGTTTCCAATACCGGTCCAGAAACCATACCAGCCCCGCTTGAACTCGGTCTTGAACTGCTCCCATCCATCATTGAACGCCGTCTTCCAGTCAGACCACTTCTGCTGCACATTGGTCCAGAGCGTATTCCACTTTGTAGTGAAATCGGTCTTGAACTGCTCAAACGCAGTGCTGAAATTGGTCTTGAAGGTGTTCCATGCGTTACCAATGTCCGTCCACTTCTGGCTCCAGTACGCAGCGGTGTTGTCGCAGAAGACTTGCCACTTGCTCTTGATCTCACCTGTAGTGGTATCAATGTAAGAGGCAGTCTCGCCCAGCTTCGTGGTCGTGGTATCAAGAATGGTCTGGTACTGGGTCTCAGCGTCAGCGATAGTCTGGTCACGGGTCAAAGCCGCCGCATTGATGATGGCCTGATACTGCTGATCGTTGATGGCCCCAACATTGAGCATGCGCTGGGCCTCCAGCTCCACAGTGGTGTACTGAGTGTGAGCGGCAGCGATAGCCTCATCCTTGGAGGCATTGGCGTTCTTGATGACCTCACTGGCCTGTTCGAGGCTGATACGGACAGTGCTATCTTTGAGGCGGTTCATGATGGTCTGATACTCGATCTCAGTCTCGGAGAGGTGCTGTACTCCAGCGTCCTGCATTTCAGACTGGATACGATTGATTTCAGTCCACTCAGCCTCGGTGATGGACCTGCCTTCCGCCTTGGCAGTGGCCATGATCTCATTGATCCGTGCCTCACCCTCCGTGACCTTTGCCGTTACCTGCTCATAGTAGGAGGCGTTGTCCAATAGGAGCTGATTGTATGCCTCTTCACCCAGAGCCGCTTTCAGCGGAGCGAGGGTGGCCAAGGCTTGGTTCCTATCGGCGTCCAGCTCATCGGTGATGGACTTGACAATGGTGTCCAGTTGCGCTTGGACATCGGCCACCGTTGTGTCAGTGATGATCTGGCCGGTATACTCCAGCGTGGCCAGTGTATCATCCAGCGCACGGATCTTCTCAATGAAGGGTTCAACCTTTCTCCGAGTAGTATCAGAGATGGTTTCATCGAAGATCTCAATGGCCGGAACTGCGTCAGAAGATAGAGCCAATGCAAAACCGGTCACGGCTACAACTGCTCCGGCAACAAGAGCCGGAATAGGCCCAAAGGCAATACCGATAGCGCCGATAGCTGCCCCCACGGCAGTGAAGGACGCAAGGTTCTTATCGTTCAGACCGTTCTCCATGAGGTCTTTGAGACCGGTAGCGAACAGTGCGATGGAACCTACTACTGCACCGACCGCTGCACCGACCGGGCCGAAGGCCAGACCAAGACCAGCTACAAGCGCAGTCGTTCCGAGAAGCATACCGTTGAGATTGTCGTAATCCAGCCCGTTATGCCATGCGTCCCACGCATTGACAAAGGTCCAAAAGCCTCCGGCAGCGGCCGCAGCAGATCCTCCCAAGATTTTTAGTCCTGCGGCCAAACTCGCTATTACTCCGTTCTTGACCAGCCATTGCAACATACCGAAGAAAGACAAAACGCCGGAGGCAATCTTCCAGCCCATCAATCCTGCGGCAATCGCACCCACGATCTTGAGTATACTCATCAGCTTCTCTTCCAGCTCCTTGGTGTCTTTCGTGATACCACCGAGGAAGTCATACTCAAACTTGGACGGGTCGAAGCCGAAATCGCTGGCAAAACCTCCACCCATAGGCGTAGATCCACCGCCAGCAGATCCAGAGTTCGGGTCGATGACATTCAGCTCATCGAAGCCCATGGTGTAGCTTTTGAGCTTCTTTGCAGCAGAGGCCGCATTACTCAGACCATCCGCCATCTCCTCAGAAGCGTCAGCTCCAACTTGGATACCGGAGTAGTCAATCTCAGGCAGTTCGTACCCGAGGAAGTTTGCAATGGCTCTTGCTGCCTTGGTCACAACGACCACTATGGCTTGAAATACTGGTATAAACCGGGCCACCAGTACACTCACGATGTCACCCAGCGCACGGCGAAGCTGAGTTACCTGCTGTCCGAAAATACGGAGAGCGTTGGACGGAGTGATGATAGTACGGGCCAAGTCACCTTGGACATTGGTGGTCTTCTCCATCAAGGTCACATAACGGAGCATGGCCTTCTGTGCCTCAGTCATTTTGGCCGTGGACATCTCGATCCCGTGAGCTAACGCGGTCTCTCGGAGCTGGGCTACGGACAGGTTGATACCCCAAGTCTTGAGGCCTTTGATCTGACCAGACATACCGCTTTGAAGCCTCTTCATGGCAATATCGACATCGACATTCCATAGAGAACTCAGATCGTAACCGAGCTGGGTGAGCTGTTTACTCATCTGAGCGGCCTTTTCGTCCACAATACCATAGCCCTCCAACAGCTGATTGAAGGAACCTTGAGCTTCTACCCAGTCTTGAATATCAACACCCAAGAGATCCTGCACGGTCTCAGCGTAGTCCAGAGCGGCGTCAGAAGCGTCTCCCAAAGAGACCTCGAACAAGTTCATGGCCTCGGCGTAGTCTGCGGACTCTTTGAACCAGTCACCAGCCACATCGGCAAACCTCATCAGGGACCTCATCCCGGAGGTGACGGCCTTTCCCAGAGAACTGGTCAGATCACGCAAAGGCTCTACTACCCCGTTCAGCCCCGCTCCACCTTTCGCTACACGCTCCAGTCTGGTCAGCGTGGTATGAAGAGAGTCAAGACCTTCAACGGCCTTTTCAGACTCTGTATAGATTTCAATTTGAAGTTCATCAATGTTGTTATCCAATGCCATCCTTGTTCACCTCCTGATGTGCGGTTTTTGAGACCTGTGCCTCCATCTTTGCCCTGATCCGCAGGAAACGATCCCGCTCTTCTCGTTGTTCCTTTTCCTGTCGGTCCTTCTCGGAAATAGGGAAAGGTTCGGATAGATATTGACCGGCCTTTTGCGGTTTCGTGGAAAAGCGGAACAGCGGTGCTACATTACAGAGCGCATGGTAGATATACAGACCTTGGAGCCACAAGTCATTGTTCCTTTCCTTCCGTTTCAGCTCGTAGGCTTGGCGGTACGCCACCACCAAGGTACAATCTTCGTCCCAATACTGCTCCGGGGTCATACCGATGGAGAGATAGAACGGTAACTGCTGATAAAACTGCTCCGTATAGGAAAGAAGGGGGACAGGAGCCATATTGGACCCGTCCCCCTCAAGGGACAACGAACCAGTTACCAGTTCGCCTCCCATTTGACTTTTCCCTCGCTCTCGGTCATGGACCGGATGGGATCGTTATACATCTGACCGAGTTTCTGAATGAGATCGTCCTTGTTATCGAACTCATCAAAGATGGCGTTGATAACCTCCATCTTCTCGGAAGGATGATGAGCGAGGAACGCACCGGCAAACAGAAGAGGCAGGGTGGAAACCGGCTTGTCCGTTACTTCGGACAGCTTGAAACCTCTCTGTTCCATCTTCTCGATGGATCGCCGGGTGTATTCCAGCGTGTAATCTTTACCTTCATAGGTAAAATTGATCTGCTTACTCATGGTTCAGTACCTCCTTACGCCTTGTCCTTGGTGACGGGAGTAGAGGCAGCAAAGGTCACAGTCATGCTTACGACCTCGTTGACACCACCACCGGTAACGAACACGGACGGAGTGCCCTTGAAGGAGAACTTGCCCTCACTACCACTAGGAGTCACAACACCGTTAGGAGCCTCAGTACCGCCGAACCATACGGCGTACTCAGCCTCTTCACCCTCAAGCGCCTTGATCTTGTCAAAGTCGGCAGAGGTGTAGTTGGCAGTGAACGCAAGAGCGTCCATCTGCTGGATACCGGGAATACTGGTGGTTGCCCGGTCGGACAAAGTGGTGGTGTCCAACATCTCGGGAGAGCCACCCAGATCAGGGTAGTCCTTGATGTCGATGAGCTTCTCGAAGGTCTCCAAGTTCTTCTTCATCAGGAAGACCTTATAAGTGGAAATAGCCATCTTATTACCTCCTGTAAATTGTGTGATTGGCGGATACCTTTGCGGTATAACGGGAAACGACCCGAAGATATTTCCCTTCGCCATCTGGAATTGTATTGGTACTGGTCCTTGTGAAACCAAGGCCGATGAAATACCTGTCCACCACGGCAAGTATGGAACGGCACTCGCTCTTCCGGTCGGTTGCCCGATTGGAGTATACGGCTACCTCATACATAACCTTGACATGGTTTTCGTTGCTGCCGCTGTCCTGTGTATCAGTGGCAACATAGTTGTCGGCCTCCATCATCGTTACACTCGGGAACGAAGACGGCGCTCTGACCAATTCCCCGGATAAAAACACATCCGGGCACTCTTTCGCCAGAAGAGAATACAGACCATCGTAGACATCCACTTCAATGTCAATCATGACCCAAACACCTCCTTGGCGATTTTCTTGATTTCTTCTCTCATTGCTTTGCTGGCCTCATACATGGCTCTAGCCGGAGGATTACCGTGCGTCAAGATGACAGGCCCCTCGTCTCGGACGATAGGGTGTCCGTCCTTGTCCGTAGCCACACGACCATTGGTCCCCGGATCGCCGTAATAGCCCCAAGTGATGTGCTTTCCTTTACCCTGTCCGTACTCACCACGGATTGCGCCCTTGCTATCAGCCAGAGGGTGGGCCTCAGAATAGTACACACCAGCACCGAACTCAATGAAGGTCACGCTACGGCCTCTGGCGATGACTTTGACCTTATTGTCACCCTCCCACTCGGCAAGGGTCTCTACATCGTTCGTACCGTCATACTGAGCGTTACGAAAACGGACATCAGCGGTCTGCACACCAAGCTCCGACAGTCTTCCAAGAAACACTCGACATTTCTCACGCAGCTGGGCTTTGTACTGTTCCACCTCATCGACCGCTCGACCCAGATTTCCGAGTTTGACCTTGATCCTCTTCTTCACGAGACCTCCACCTTTCGGATGGCGTAGGACACGGAGTTGAGAGACCGGGCCACACGCTTGACCGTGTAGTCGAACAGTGGATCTCCGTTCGGGTCATACTCAGGTTTCTTGTCCACAAAGAGAACAGAGTCCTCGTTGATGGGACAGTCTGCGTCACCCAGAACAATCACCTTGTCGTAATCGTCCAAGTGGCCAAAGACCTCGACCTGAGTTTCACCGGTCGCTGCGGAGATGTTTCCTTTGAGCTGGACCGCCGGTCCATACACGGAGCGTTGCCCGCCGGTCTTTCGACCTTGGGCGTCCGTCATAGGCTCGTTCCGCAGGTACGGGCAGTACCAGAACGGAACCATGTTCTTGACCATACACCGCATTACATTACCCCCACCATCGGAACGATGGCTCTCAGCAGCTCCGGTGGAACATCTCCGCCGGAGTAGGTCCGACCAATTCCGTTCTCCTGATGGTAGGTCTCACCTTCGGCCCCTCTCTTGCTGAGAAGGAAGTTGGCGATGTCTACTTGGTTCACGGCGTATCGGTCCGGGACTACGGTCTGAGTTACATCAAAGGGATAGGCCCTCTGGAGGACCTTGTTTGCGGCCAAAGCGAGAAAGGTGGAAAGCACCTCCTCATCGGTTTCGCCGCTGAGAGCTTTCAGCATTGTCAGCTTTTCCGCTTCGGTCATACTTTCCACCTTCCTTCTGATTGAGATTAGGTTGCCGCCTTAGTCACCACGGGGTTCTTGGTGTCGTTGGCGATGAACACGCTACGACTGTAAGTGGGAGCGGTGAAGGTCTGGGCAATGCCAGTGAACTTACCGTGATACCACTCAGGACCGTGGTCGAGGCCGATCTGACCAAACAGCTGATACTTCTCGCCAGCACCGGTCTTGGCCAGAGGCTCAAGGAAGAAGTTGCCCTTGCCGGGTACGGGCTGGAACACGGGAGAGATGACATCCAAGTTCAGCAGCAGGGCAGTACCGGCGGGAAGGCACTCGCCCAGATACAGGTAGACCACACCGATGGGAGTGACCACACTGGACAGAGCGATACCGTTGATCTCCCGGGCAGCGGGAACCACGGTCAAGCCATTCTGCACGGCGTCAGTGTTGATCTGGAACAGGGTGGTTGCGTCACACCACAGGCACAGCCCCTCGGTGGGAGCATTGGCCCCGTAGATCATCTTCACCATGTCAGCGATGTCCCACAGGCCCAGAGGCTTGCTGGCCATGGCCTTGGTGTTGGTGGTGATGGCAGTCACGAGACCACGGGTCTTATTGGCCTGTGCGTCACTGGTTGCCTTTGCGAACACACCGTTGATAAAGGTGTACTCGATGTCACGGTTCACCTTCTGCATTTTGGCTGCGACCTGAAAGTCCAGCTCATTGATGGGGTTGGCCTCCTGATTGGCAATGTTCACGCCGCTCAGAGTGCCCATGTTGGACTCCTTGGCGTAGGAGACACCAACAGACTCATGGAAGATCTGGGTCACATTGGTCTTCTGCTCACGAGTGACCACAGTAGGCTCGGGAGCGGTCAGAGAGGCGGTCTCAGTGATTGCAGGCTGAGAACCAGCACCGCCGCCCTCGTACTCCTGACCAGTCACGAACTCGACATGATTGGTCAGCTTGGGTCTCGCACCGATGATGGCAGACAGAGGGGTGCGAGTGTTGCCCTTGTTGAAGAGCATACCGGAGTAGTTCAGAACTCCAAAACTGGTAGCAATAGGCATTACTTTTTCTCCTTCCTTACTGCTCCGCCTGTGCCTCCTGTTCGGCAATCAGGCGGGTGTAATACGCCACCGCCGCAAAGTCGTTAGAGGATCTGGCCTCTTCGAGCTTCTTCTGGTAGTCCAGACCGGAACCACCAGCACCGGCAGGGGGCTTGGGCGTCTTCTTCAAAAGATCAGCCTCGATCTGATGTGCCATGGCCTCCTGATGTTTCTTCTGGTTGGCAAACACCTTGGCGGTATCACCATCGAACATAGCCTTGGCGGTCTCAGCCGCCAGCTTTGCTTCGTAACCAAGAGCCACAAGCTGGGCCGTGTTCTTGGTCACACTCAGCTCCTCCATAAGAGCGGCGTTGTCCTTTTTCAGCTTCTCCTTCTCCTCGGCCTCCTGCTGAGCTGCCTGTTCATCCACAGTCAGCTTCTCACGCAGCTTACGCTTGCTTTCGGCGGCTTCGGAGTTTGCCTTACTCAGGGCGTTCTTGGTACGCTCCAGCTCATCAGCATGGTCCTCGTACTCATACGCCTCCAGAGCGGCCAACTTCTGTTCGGGGGTCATGGCGTCATAACCCTCGATAAGGGACACATCAATCTTCGGCATAATTCATTCCTCCTGCGTTTTATAGGCTGTTCACTCAGCACTGATTTCTGTTTTTGGAAGGGTTGTCTCCCTTTTGCGATTTGTTAAAGCAGTTTCCCTACTGCCGATATAACAAGCGGAAATCCGCTCATATCCAAAATGAAAAGGGCCATGGGTGCTACATCGCACTCATGACCCTTTGGCCGTTCATCAGCCCTCTGGCTGACGATACTATACTCTTTTCTTACGCTGGACTTCGACAATTACGACTTTGCCGTGTTCAACCTTGACTTCCGCCTGATTTCCTCGGCGTAAGATGGTCTCAATGGCCGAAATGACTGCCGGGACCGCAACTGTGATGTTATTCATCCTGCTCTCCCTTCTTCACATCCGGCTCATTCTGGTTTCCGCCACTTTCGGCAAACTTCTTTGCCTCCGCAGCGGCCTTGGCCTCTTGCTCTTCTGCCCATTCCTGACTCATCTCATAGGCGGCGTCCGGGTCAGCAAACAGACCACAGTGGACGAAGGCCAGCTTGGGATGGATCTTCGGATTGCCAAGCATGGTAGTCAACACCTGACTCTTCTGCTGGATGTTTTCGTAGTTTCTACGGGTGAAGCGGATGTCCATTTCACTGAGACCCAGCTTGATACCAGTGAAGGTTGCCATGCACCGGAGAGCGATACGCAAGAACTGGTTCTCGCTCTTCTTGAACAGAAGCTCTTCCTTCTTGGCTCTTGCCTCCGCAGCCGACCAGCCGTCTCGCATGATGACCGCAGCTCCCGTATCGCTGGTGGAAGATCCGCCATTCCGGTTCGGCATACCGCAGATGGTGAGGATGGCGTCATACAGGTCATCCTTCGTCACCTGAGTCTGGGTCTGGTTCAGCTCCTGCGTCATATAGGACACATCGGAGTTATTACCCTGTTCACTCTTGATCTTGATTGCGCCCATCTGAGCCATCTTCGAGAAATCATCCTCAGAGATGTCAGCGTTAACGAACTTCATGATCGACTGAATGAACTGTTCGATACCGTCCATGCGGTTGGACTCGACATTATTGATTGCGTCCAGAATGGGAAGAACTACCTCGAAGGAACCGATACGAGACTTGTTCGCCGGATATTCGATGATGGGGATTGCACCGAGAACATGGCTCTCTTCACGAACAATTTGGTCATTCTCGATCTCGAAGTAGCAGTTATCCGTATAAACGCTGAACACAATGGACCTATCTCGCTTCATGACATACTTCACGCCCATCATCGGACGATGGCCTAAGCCATTGTAGTACACCACGAAACAGAACCGGGGGTCCAGCGTGTAAAGAGAGAAGGGGGCCTCGTCTTCCGAGATCCGATCCTTCGGAAGAGCCATGCGGTAGGAAGTTCCGCAAGTGTGGAACCATTCCGCCAGCTCTGCGTCCTTGGCCGCTTTGTCCTCCATCTGCATAAAGCGGTTGAGAGTCGTGATCTTCTCAGTCACAGACTTGTCTTTCCGGGCCACGCCTACATACTGGAGAGGTTCACCCAGCAGGTAGCCGTCCTTGAAAGCAACGATCTCTTCCGCATGGTTCTCAATGACCGTATTGCAGATCTCAGGACGGATTTCCTTCTTTCGACCGAGAATGGGCTGCTTTCCACGGCGGTACCAGTACAGATAATTGATCTGGTTGGCGTTCGCAGAGTGGAAGAACAAAGCATGGTTCAGCTCCTCAACGACATTGGAGGCGTCAATGTACTCAGCGTCAGTGTAGATGACGGTTCGGCCAAACAATTTCCGTCCTCTCGGGAACGAAGCTCCAGGACCGGGGACAGCAGGAGACGGGGCCTCCAGCATTTCGCCCATCATAGCGATATTTACCAAACCATTCACCTCCACAAATAGACCTGTTTATCCACATACAATAGTACCATGTATTCCAATGGTTGTCAACACAAAATAAGCATTGGAGAACTTAGACCGGACGCCGGAACACCGTGACTTTTGCACCCTCGAAGCTCTGTGCGTACTCCGCCAGCATGGCCAGACCATCAGGCACATCGTCATGCTTATTTTTACCCATCATGGAGTACGAGGTGAGGAACCACATCATCCGACCATAGTCGCTGTTCCGATGATACATCGTATCGTCCTTGAAGAGACAATGTTCCTTCACCCATGGCGAATTTACGATGATCTTTGTCTCTTTGTTGGATGTCGTGTACTTTGTGGTGATGTGTGTCCGGCCACCTTTTTCCTTGAGTTCTTTCTGGACCTTCTCGGCCACCTTGCCTCCAGCACTGTTACTCTCAAACCGAGACAGTTGGACCTTGTTCTTCAACAGAACGGATACGAACCGGCTTTCGACCACTCCGGGTGCGCTATTATCACACACGCAGTCTTCGATGTAGTAGTCCTGCCCATACTGATACGCCACAGGTAGGAAACCATAGTCGGTTCCTTTGTCCTTTGTGTCGCAGATCGAGATGATTGCGTCAGGCTCACCTTCCGGCAGCTCGAAGTATCTACGCAGCTCTGTCTCAGAGTACAGCAGCCCCTCACGCTCAATAGGTTGGTTCATGAAGAGCGCACGGAAGGAGGCGTCATCCAAGTTCTTCATCATGTCCTCGAAGTATTCCTTGCTGAACCCCACGCCGTATGCGTAGTTGAAGTTGCTTTCTCCGTTCTCATCCAGAGCAGGGAGGACAATAAACCTTGCTCGATCACTGTCACCGTATTCCTGCTCCAGCCGACCGATTGGATCATGCACACTCCAGCGAGTAGCGATGTGCAGCTCCTTCGCTCCGTCCTTCTTACGGGACTTGAGGTCGTTGGTATAGGAAAGCCACAGCTTGTCCAGTCGTTCTCGGTTCATGGCCTCTTCGATACCACTCACCAAGTCATCGGCGTATAGCAGCTTCTCGCAGCGAGTAGCGCCAGTAAGACTGGCCCCTATGGCACGACAGGTCAGCGTAGAGAACCGATGTGGCTTCACCAGATCAATAGTTTCCTCTTTGGCGTTGGTGGAATGGAACGGAGCGTTCGGGAACACATCCTTCCAGAGATATTCTGGGTCTTGAATGATCTGGCTCACTCCGTCATAGAACGAACGGGTCAACAGACCAGAGTGTGCCGAAGCCAGATTGGGGGAGTCAGGCCAGCGTCCCATGATCCACGACAGAAGGAAGATACCGAGCGTACTCTTGCCTGTACCGGGAGGCATGGAGATCGTTACCAAGTCCAGTTTATCATCCATCAGGTCTTGGAGCGTATGCACGACTGGTAGTAGGACCTTCCGTCTCGGCATGTAAAACCGCTTCTTCGGCTCCCGGTCCCATTCGACATACTGGAGATACGCCTCGAACTCAACAGGTGCGTCAAAGAGAAGAGATTTCTTTCGTAGCTCATACAGCCACGGATTTCCTCTCGGATCTTCTCTCAGGGCCAGTGTATTATATCGGCGGACCTCTTTATTGAGCTGATGTGCGAACTGCGTGTCCTCCGCACCAAGGCAAAGGGCCAACAGGTCCTCCATAGCCCCTCGATCACACACATCCCTTTCCAGAAACATACTAATTCTTGCAGCAAGCTCTTTCTCCTGCATGATCTCACATCCTTCCTGCGCTATAAACGAAAGAGACCACGGTCTGTACCGTGGCCCCTTTGGGTCTTCCGTCTCCTCTGAGCTGGATCATAGTTCAATTTTACCGTTCTCCCCACACTGTACGGTACATCTGGCGTGTTTGTTTACTTCCGTCTCCAACGAAAAGAGGCTACATCTGTCTGAAAGCAAGATTACCTTGGGTTTGTTGTTCTTCGCAAGGAAGTTTATCACGAGTTTATGCTTACTCACAGTCGGATAATAGTGAATGTTCTTCGGCGTATCGAATAGAGCAGCAGTGATACTACGATGGCCCCAATACGCCCTTTCCCTCCATTCGGTATACCAGTTTGCGTTGACTACTCGCTCCATGGGGATCACATACTTCTGGCCTCCAGCACGGAACTCCAGCCTTGAAGGGTACACTACGACTTCGCACGGAACTCCACTCGGTACCGGTAGCCCACTTGCATGATTGGTTTTGTGCCTATATACAGGCGTGTTCGGGTCGATAACAGGAACTACATGGTCATAATTCCCTTGGCTCCGCTTTTTCTTGTAGATTGGATAATAGCATAGAAGCCAGCCAATCAGGCCGGGACCAAGAGCGATAATGACCATCCACACCGAGCGAGTATGACTGAACTCATCGTTAGGCATATCCCAGAAGAACCAGACCAGCAAGGCCACAAGAAACGCCCATACGAACCATCTGATCCCCGGCTCTCTCAGCTCAGTATGCTTCTTGAGCTTCCTCATGTCGAACACTCCTTCGCTCTTCGATAGTAGGTCCTCCGGCTGATGTTCAACAATCCACAGGCGTCATCCACTGACAGTTCTCCGGCCAGCTGCCGATTACGAACATCCACAAAGGTCTCAGTTGGTTTCTTCTTCCGACCCTCGGTCCACTCAGGATCATGCTCACGCTTGTACGCCTTGCCGTTGGCTGTCCGTTCGAGGATCATGTCCCGCTCGAACTCAGCGAAAGCAAACATGACCGTGATGAGAACCTTGCCCATCGGTGTGTTGTCGGCCACACCCATGTTTAGGATGTTGACCCGGATACCCTTATCCACAAACTCACGAACCAGCTTTGGCCCCTCCAGCGAGGTTCTGGCCAGACGGTCCAGCTTGGACACCACCAGCTCGTCTCCGGGCTGGAGTCGTGAACACAGCTCATCGAACTGCGGACGGCTCATCTTGGTTCCAGTGTAGTCATCCAGATAGATGTTCTCTTCCGAGATACCTTGGGCCAGCAGTTGCTCCTTCTGCTCTTTCAGCGAACAGCCATAGAGCCGTTGGCCACGGGAACTGACTCGACCATATCCGTATCTCATAGCTTACACCTCACAGTCCCGGGATAGTTTCCTTGATACCCTTGAGCGCATTGGCCGCTTTCCTCATCAGAGAGTTCTCAGCCAGATACTCCAGCCCGGTCAGGGTTATAACAGGGTGGATTGGTTCAGCGATATGCCGCTTGTCATCGCTCATGCTCTGGACAGACACAATGCCTGTGATGAACTTACTGTCCTGCAACATCAGGAGTAGTTGCTCCCAGCGTTCCTTGGTAACACCAAGGCGCTCCGGCGATATGGCCTCCGTGTCTGTGTACTCACAGTCCAAGGACGCCTCCAGATGTTTGAGGATACGGTAGATGACCTTGAAGTTGTCCATGGTTCATACACTCCTCGCTTAAAGAATGTCACCAATCATACGCAGTGCCTCTTTCGCTTTCGACATCATACTGTTCGTCTCCAGATACTCCATGCCCTTCATGGTGATCTGAGGCTTTATCGGTTCTACGATGTGAGGGAACTTATCGCTCATGGTCTGCGTGTAGACCAGCCCACGGATGTATCCGTTGATCTGGAGTTCGATCATCAGCTGTTCCCACTCCGCATACTCAAGCTTCATGGCACTGGCTGATATGCTCTGATAGTCGAAGTCCTCCTGACCTTTGTGCTTATCAAGGCTGCGGAGGATCTTGTATATTGCCTTGAAGTTGTCCATGATGGTCTCCTTTCACTCAGGTCTTGGGAGGAAGGATGGAGTCCAGATCAATGGGCTTTGGTTTCTGCTTGGACGGCTCTTCGATAGTGACTTCGTACTCATCATCTCGAACCCGGCGGTCAGCAGGTACAATGATGACCTTGTAGTCCATAGCGCCCAGCATTTGCGAAAGGGCTTTGATACTGATGTTGTCCTGACGGAGCCGTTGGTACACTGCGTCATTCTTGACACCGATACGCTTGCCAAGTGCAGTCTGACCAAGACCTTGCAGTTTCATGATGGTTTTAAGAATATTAGAAGCAGTCATGTTTCTCACCTCGACTTTATTATAGCATAGAGATATATCTTGTCAAGAGATATTTCTCTATTTTTTTGACTTTTTATTTTTCCGGGGAACTCGGGCCACTCACCCGGGCCTCTCGCTGGACCTCATATCCCCCACGGGGCCGGGTCTCCGGCTCTGGTTCTGGCCAGCAGATCAGCAACAGCCACGGCGAGGAAAGCAGAACGAAACGAAAGAAAAACAGAAATGAACGACCACGGACCCCGGC
>PPYE01186611.1_pt1 | contig 22859 bp, 15 predicted proteins | sample 1559881 | NCBI WGS metagenome assembly PPYE01 (sample SAMN08240022, study PRJNA423297) | Human gut metagenome, whole genome shotgun sequencing project.
TTCCGCAGACGCTGCAATGACTTCCTTCGGTTTTTCCCGCGGTCTCACAGGTAGCTGCTACTGCTGCGTCTTTCACTACCTTATGGCCTGTGGCTGCGATCGTTTCTGTGCGTGTTTTCTTGCAGCGGGTACAGGTGTAGGTCTTCGTTCCGGCTACGGTGCAGGTCGCTGCTTTTGTTACTTTTCCGCTATCCCAGCTGTGGCCAAGCGCTGCTGTTGTGGTCTGGGCCTTTATTACCGTATTGCAGACGCTACAGTGACTTCCTTCTGTTTTTCCGGTTGTCTCACAGGTGGCTGCTACCGCTGCGTCTTTCACTGCTTTGTGGCCTTCCTTAACAACAGTTCTTGTTCCGAGTTTCTTTAAAGTGCCACCGCTTCCGGTGCCTGAATTATCAGCATACATCACCCAGATTTCCAGAGTATTATTTCCTTCCTTCAAGCTGCTTCCGGAAATCTTCACTTCATATGCCCTGGCATTCGGGATTGTCTGTGTAGTGGCATTCGCGGATGTAGTATAACTGATTCCATTTACCACATATTTAAAAAGTGAAATCTCTTTTGAACTGTCTCCGGCCCATCCTTTAAAGATAACCTCCTCACTGTCCTTACAGCTGATCTTCGTATTATCAGCCGGTGAAAGGATCTCGTCACCAAACTGTACTTCCTCCGAAGTATCATCATAAAATTCCACACTTACCGTATAAGACTTCTTTGTAACCCCATCCGGTGCTGTAAGCGTATATACAACCGGACTGGTAAAATCATGCGTCGAACCATTCCAGAAGTCTGAAGAAAGTCCAGTTCCCATACCTGAGCCATAATCAATCGAAGGCTTCAATTTTGTAACATTCGTCCCCTTCGGCACCCGAAGAACGATCGTATCCTCCCCGATCGCACCGATAACATCCTGCTTCAGTCCAGGATTTTCCACCTTCTTAAGCACAAAACTGTAAAATGCAGCCTGATCAGAAGGAACCACATGGATCGTCACAGTCACCTGAATACTCTCCTGTGTCTCTGTATCGCTGATCTTATACTGTGAACTGTAATCTCCGGCTGACGCCGTAACAACACCCGTATAGCCAAAAGCATTATATTTTTCTCCGGGCAGATTCGTGCGTGTCAATCCTGCCGGCAGCTTTTCCTCAATTACTGTAGTCGCATACGTTCCACTTCCACCAGTCACATTATCTGTGCACGGATACTGCGCCGCACTTTTTCCTGCACTGACATACAAATCCAGTGCCGGTACAGTCAGCGGACTCCGCACCGTGATCGTCGATGACGCCACAACTACCGAGCCATACTCTGACGGCAGTTTATCCGTCGCATAAAATACGATCGTACTTCCGCTGTCATCACTTTCCAGAACCTTATCTGCTGCAACCGTTGTAAAAGATCCATTCTTTCCAAAAGCAACATGAACGCCATATTTCTCCAGCTCATCCGCTTTAAATATCGGAGTCTGCGTCCCATCATTATATGTGATCTGCAGTTTCACACCGGACAGATCCAGCGTATTCCCAACTGTAAACTGAGTTTTTGTCGGTGCTGCAAGCACGGAAAGCTTCGTTGCTTTTCTGGCTGTTACCGTAATATTTACCGGAATTTCTTTTCCAAAATAATTAAATACCACGGATGTATCCGCAGGCTTCAGCGGACCTGTTTTGTCATAGGAAAAGCCACTGTAAATATATACATAACGTCCACCTATTGTGGCAAAAAAGCTGGCACCTGAAGGATCAAATTTCTGATTTTCACTGTATGTCGTCTTCGGACGCCCGGAAAGCACAATACTTGTAATATCACTGGCAGATGGTTTTTCGACTGTCATCGACCAGCTGATCTGTTTTCCCTTATAATTGATCGTCAGTTCCCTTGTCCCCGTTTCCGAATTTTCAAATCCGGCGATCATATCCTTCGTGATCGTTACTGATGTAGAATTATTAACAATAAGCCTTCCCCAATACGCCGGAACTTCTCCCACGTAACATTCTTTCGGTACACCGGAAACAGACAGCGATCTGATCGCCGATGCATCTGCACGTTCCGGCAGTCCATCCTTGGAAATCTGCCAGTCTCCGTCAAAGCTCCAGCCTTTATATGAGTTCGGATCCTTCATCTGCTCTGCTGTAAGAACACCGCCTGTTGTAAGCGTCTGTTCCGTGTTTGTCCCGATGAGCGCTCCCTGGCCGTTTTTACCATAACAGTCCGAAACATGTCCATTCAGACCGATAGCAGAATTGAGTACATTTGCATTTACCTGTGCACAGATCTGACCTGTAACTGCTGTTCCGCCAGTCACGCGAAGCGTACCTGTAAAAGCACACTGTTTCACATATCCGCCCATGTTTCCAAACTGTTCGATCCGGCCGGCAATGCCTCCAAGGTAAACCTGATAAGAATTTCCGTTAGCCTGTGTGACAGAAAGATTTCCTTCTGCAACACATTTTTCAATAGTACCAATGTTTACTCCTGCGATACCACCAACATAGCTGTCTGTAGCTGTCATGGATATGGAAATATTTACTCCGGACGAACAGCCGCTGATAGTACCGGCCACCTCATTCTCTCCGACAATCCCGCCAAAAGCCGGATGGCTCATGGAACTGGTGGATCCCATATGTCCTGTTACCGTTCCGGTTACCTTGCAGTCCTGGATCTTACCGGTATTATACTGTGCCACAACACCATGGATATCATGACTGTCATAATCAAAATCCGCAACAATATTCAGATCCTTTATCGTTCCTGCATTCTGCTGGATCAGAGGTTTTTGGAGACCGGTTATTGTGAAACCGGCTCCGTCCAGCGTTCCACTGAAATACGATGCCGAAAAATTTGTCCTTCCGTCTGTACTGATATTTTTTGTCAGACGATAGTATGCTCCCTGGTTTGCCTGAATCAGATTAAGATCATCGATTGAAGATATCTTATATGGATTTGCAGACGTACCATCTCCCTCTGCCGGTGCAAGGGAAGAGCTTCTGCTTCCGATGATACGATAAACAATCCCTGCGGAGCCATCCGTCGGAACGGTAAACTTACCGTTCGACAGCTTCACCAGGATTGCCGATGCTGCCGGCAATGTATGTTTTTCATTGCTGTCCCCTGCATAAACCGGAAATGTCGCTGCCTTTGCCGCAGCAATGGTATCCCCGTAAAAGCTGTATTTACCGGAGCTCTCACCGGCTGCAACTGCCGTATAAAAATCCGCCATAAGCTCCTTAAAAGAAACTCCGGTTACTTTCTCCAGATATTGCTCACAGCTGAGAGAAGAAGCATCGATCGTATAAAACTTTGGAAGCACCTTCATAGGCTGATAGCTTCCTGCCATCCGGTCGATAACATATCTTACAAAAAGATACGGCATTCCATAGTCCTGTGCATTGTCATCCCGGTAATTCTCGTAGATCAGCGAAGCCCCTGAACGGATGGCCGTATTACTTCCAATACCATTCAGCCAGCCGCTGCTGTCCGTTCCTCCCCAAAGATAGTCCATGACAGCCACTGCAAGACCCTCATTCAGCCACGAATATCTGCCGGTTTTCATAAATCCGGTTTTCAGCCAGAGGATTGCATGCTGTCCCTCATGAACAAGAAGGCCATTTCTCTTTGACATCTCCCCCGAAACATAAGAGGATGCTGACGGTGTGTTGATATGGATCGCTGTGATCCCCTCATCATACATATACATACCGCTGGCGCTGCTTAAAGACTCCAGCAGGATTGACAGCTTGCCTGAGCCATCCTGTGCCGGAAAATCACCTGCACAGAGCTGGTTAAGGATACGGTAAGGCTGACCATCGTAGACAGCTGCCATATCCGCAGCGATCAGAGCTGTTTTCCCTGCGGTATCGTAATCTGCCTTCAGGGTCTCATCCATCCACACATAGCAGTGTTCCCCAACTCCGATGCAGACATATGTTTTTCCATATGTATCATGGCCGTTAGTTCTATAGATGTACTTTTTTTCACCTACCTGATAGGTGGTCGCCGCAGCCTGTACAGCAGTCAGCATCGGTTGGTCATCCTGCATGTATGCCTGCAGCTGATCATCCTCCAGACTCTGTACCTGCCCCACATCTGCTGCCTCTCCCGCAGTTTCCTCTGTTGCCGCCTGCGCCGATGCATTGCTTCCACCCTGCACGACTGCATAATCTTCTGCTTCAGAGTCCGCCGCCTGTGCCGATGTCCCGTCAAACTGCAAGGTTCCCGTATTTCCGGGATTTGTGGTATCTGTGTTAATGATAACTGCATATTCCCCGGAAAATGTTTCTCCTGGCTTACCCTCCTGAACTGCTGCAAAAACCTCTGTTCCGCAAAATAACCCCAGAAACAGAAAACAGCACATAAGCCGGAAACAAAAATCTTTTGTCTTTTTCATCCTCTTTCCTTTCCTCTTCTCAGCTGACTGAGTTCATTGATTTTTGTGTTTATTCTACCATGTTCACAATATTCACACAATTCCAAATACTTGATTTTTATTATCATAAAGCGTCTTTTTCTGCCTCCGTTGCAGTTGCCCGCCTGCCGTGTATACACAAAAAGAGCGAAAAGCTCTGGTATTGGTATCGTGCAGAACTTTTCGCTCTTATTGAACTACTCTTATTGATATTCAGCATGACTGCCTTCAGCTCCAGTGACGGGTCTGCATCCGGAATTGAAAAGATTTCCGACAGTTTCAAAACCTCATCAACTCCAGCTTCTTCTCCCTGGTCAGCTGCTTGATCCGGTACTCCCGGCTCATGGCCTCCTCCTTTGTGGCAAAGCCTTCATAATACACCAGCTTCACCGGCCTTTTGGCCCGGGTATATTTGGCACCTGACTTGCCTTCATTGTGCGCTTTCATCCGCCTGGCAAGGCAGTTTGTCCAGCCGGTGTAGAGCGTGCCGTCCGCACACTGCACGATGTATGTATAGTTCATAGCAGTCTCCTCTTCTGTAAAAAATTTATGCAATACAATGCCAAATGCCAGTACATCTTCAGTAACATCAACCCTGATATTTGCCTTCCTGTAAAACAAATATCTGAACACTTTTCTGGACAGTGTGATCTGTCTTCCGTGATATTTCCTCTCCTGTAAAACAAGCATCCAGTCGGCCGCATTCTTTCTATGTAAAGACAGCCACCAGCATTTCTTCAGCAGCCGTCCTTCTATCCTCAAGCAGCCGGCACAATTCATGTATTTCACTTACATCAAAAAAATAAAAGCAGGTCGGGATTCCGGCTGCGGATTTTCCCACCTGCTTTATTATACGATCATTTCTTATTTCTGTGAATATGGAATTCACTGCATAGCTGCTCTATAGGTATTCGTATTCTGATCTTGCTGTATTTCCCGATCAATCAATAAGCCCAGCCTACTCCATCACATAATTCTTCAGCACATAAATCTTCCCATCACACTCCACAGCCTCCACCTTCACAGCCTGCTCCTGCGTTTCCGGATAATATCTGGAAGAGAAAACAACCTCTCCGCCATTCACATAGATTTCCACAGCTGTAGTATCCGCAAGAACTCTGATGCTTTCGATCACACCGGACGGAACATGCGCCTTACGTACCTTTCGTCCGGCACCGGCCTTCTCGGAGAGAGTTAAGATCACATCTCCGTCCTGATATTCCAGGAAGAGATTTTCCCCAAGGCTTACTTTACCCTGCTCACCTTTTACCTGAACATCCAGATCAAACGGTCCATTCACCGGAATCTCCGCACTGGAACCGCTGACAGAAACGCCAGCCTTTCTCAGCCTGTTCAGTTCTTCCACCGGATACTGATAAAGCATTCCGTTTTTATACGTAACTTTCCTTGGAACGGTCAGGCAATGCTGCCAGCCTTCGCTCTCTGCTGTAGGATTCACATACTCCTCATCTGCATCCGGCATTCCCATCCAGCCAATCAGGATCCGTCTGCCCTTTCCATCCTGGAATGTCTGGGGTGCATAGAAATCAAAGCCGTGGTCCCATTCCCGGAAAGCTTTTTCCTCCGGCTTTCCATCCTTCAGGATAAAGTATCCGGACTGATAGATGTTCTGAAAACGGAACTCTTCTCTGGTCAGTCCCTGGGGAGATACAGAAAGCATCTCCTGTCCCTCAAGAGTGAAAAAATCCGGGCACTCCCACATGTATCCGAATGCCTTTTCTGTAGTAAGCTCACTGTCAAATTTCCAGTTCTTCAGATCTTCGGATCTGTAAAAAAGTACGGCGCCTTGGTCGCTTTTCTGACGGCCGCCAAGGATCATCCGGTACTCTTCCCCCTCCTTCCAGACCTTCGGGTCACGGATGTGGCAGGTGTAATTCTCCGGATAATCCTCACAGGAAACTGCAACCTCCTTTGTTCCGAAATGAAGGCCGTCCGCACTCTCCACATGAAGAGTGCTGGACTGCCTTCCGTTATTGATATAATCATAATCTCCATCCATCTTGATGTTTCCTGTGTAGAAAAGATGAAGCTTATCTTTCTCCGCAATGGCAGAGCCTGAGTAAACACCATGACAGTCATAAATGCTGTCCGGCAGAAGCGGAACCCCTTCATATCTCCAGCTGATCATATCTTCACTGGAGTAATGTCCCCAGAATTTCAGTCCACCGTTGGCCTCAAACGGAGAATACTGGAAAAACACGTGATATCTTCCCTTGTACCAGCATAATCCGTTCGGGTCATTGAGCCATCCCACAGGCGGCATCAGATGATGGGTCAGACGGTTTGTCTGCATCGTCCTGGCAACTGCTGCCGTTTCCTCAATTTTTCGCACTTCCTCCGCAAGTACCTTGGTCAGAGAACTCATTTTATTTTACCTCCAGTACTTCAAAACCATTATTTACTGTTCCTTCTGCAAGCATTTTTACTTCTTCATAATCATCGGTATTGGTTACGATCAGCGGTGTGGTCACATCATAGCCGGCTGCCTTAATAGCATCCATATCAAAGGTGATCAGTGTCTGGCCTTTTTTGACCACGTCACCGTCCTTTACATGAGCTGTGTAGAATTTACCGCCAAGCTCAACGGTGTCAACGCCGATATGGATCAGCAGCTCCAGACCACTTTCTGTTGCAAGCCCGATGGCATGCTTTGTGTCAAAAATTGTAGAAACCGTAGCGTCACAGGGTGCTTTTACTTCACCTTTGGACGGAATCACTGCCATGCCCCTTCCAAGGACTTCAGATGCAAAGGTTGCATCCTTTACTTCTGAAAGCGGGATCGCAGTTCCCTCAAGCGGGCTGTAGAGGGTCTGTGCACCTGTCTCTGAAGTTTTCTCCTGGGCAATTTCTGCCGGAGCATCTGATTTTTTCTCTGCTTCAATATTTTTTTCAGCTGTTTCCTGTACCTCATCCTTATATCCGAACATCCAGGTAAGCACAAAAGCCACACCAAATGCGATGGCAAACATCAGGATATAACCAACTGGATTATTCAGGCACAGCAGGATTCCGAAGATACCAGTAACACCTGTTCCTGTGGCACCAAGACTGCTAATGGAGGCAAAAAGTGCTCCGCATGCACCACCCAGGCAGCCCATGATAAACGGCTTTCCGAAGCGGAGGTTTACACCGAAGATTGCCGGCTCTGTGATTCCCATGCATGCGCTTAAGGCAGAAGGAACAGCCATGGATTTGATCTTCTGATTTCTGGATTTCAGGCCTACAGCAAGAGCTGCACCACCCTGTGCAATGTTAGCTGCAGATGCAAGTGGCAGCCAGTAGGTAACGCCGAATTTGGCCAGCTGTCCAAGGTCAATGATAGTGTACATGTGATGAACACCAGCAACAACAGTCGGTGCATAAAAGGCACCCATGATAAAGCTTCCGATTCCAAATGGCAGTGCGATCAGCCACTGGATCCCATCCAGAAGTCCGTTCTCAACTGTTACGAAGATCGGTCCGATAATGGAAAGTGTAAGATAGCCGGTTACAAAAACACTGACAAGCGGTGTTACAAAAAGATCGAACATTGCAGGTACGACTTTATGAAGTCTCTTCTCAATCTGTGCCAGTACCCAGACTGCAATGATAACCGGGATTACATGTCCCTGATATCCAACCATGTCAATGGAGTAAAGTCCGAACCATACTTTCTGTGTGGCCTGTACGCCTTCCGTGGCAACTGTCCAGGCGTTCTGCAGATTCGGATGAATCATGATCATACCGATAACCGCACCAAGGTAAGGGTTGGCGCCGAATACTTTTGCACCACTGTAAGCGATGAGGATCGGCAGGAATGTGTACGCTGTGTTACTGAAAAGCTGTGCAAATACATAAATGGAACCATTGGTGTTAATATTCAGGAAGCCGTTGTTTACCATAAAGTTCAGGGCTTCCATGATTCCCATCAAAAATCCGCTTGCTACGATAGCTGGGATGATCGGGACAAAAATATCTCCCAGTGTCTTGATCAGTCTCTGTATCGGATTAGCCTTGGATGCTGCCACCTTCTTAAGCTCATCCTTACTACTCTCTGATATTCCGGCGATCTGGATAAATTCATCATAAACCTTGTTTACAACTCCTGTTCCCAGGATGATCTGCATCTGTCCCTGTGCGAAAAACACGCCCTTCACACCGTCGATGTTCTCTATATATTCCTTATCCGCCTTGTCATTATCCGCAATGACCAGACGAAGCCTTGTTGCACAGTGCGCCGCGGAAATGATGTTTTCTTTCTTTCCTACATGATCATAGATTTCCTGTGCTGTCTTTCTGTAATCCATGTCCTTCCTCCTTTTCTGCTACTGTTCCCGGACAGTCATCTCTTTCTTCTTTCCCTTTCTTCGGATCAGATCTGTCTGTTCTTTCTTCAGCTTCCCGGGATTTATTATCTCTGATCCATTGTTTTTCATTTATTTATGAGATTGATTTCATACATCCATTCATACAAGGGACGGTAATTTTTCCATTTTTTAAGCTTTTTGATGATTTCAGCACTTTTCAATGGTATGTTTTATGTTATTGCTTGTGTTCTTATGTGGAATCGTTCTCACATCTTACTTGTATTATAACTACTGCATTATTATTTGTAAATCCGCAACATCGCACAAATTTCTTCAGTCAAAATTGTACATATTCCATAAGAACAGATGCAAAACAGACAAACCAGTCAGGACATCGCAGAAAAAATCTGGCATTTTTCTGTGTTTGCTCAGCCATAACACAGCACCACACCAAAAGAAGCAGGTCTTTTTCTCCCAAAAGATCTGCTCCTGTTCCACAATAACTTATAATTTCTTCCTCTGTCTGCGAGGATATTCTCTGTTACCTGTGAGATTCCCGTTCCACAAGCTCACATCCCATTTTTATTTCCTTGCTGATCCCGGTATCGTTCTCAATAAGATCAGCCAGCATGGCTGCTGCCTCCATTCCGCTGGTCTTATAATAAAAATGTACCGTTGTCAGCTTCGGTTCCACGATCTTACCCGGAACTCCATCCCCAATCCCTGCGATCTGAACATCCTCGGGAATGCGAAGCCCGATCTCCTTCAAATAAGTCATGGCTCCCACCGCCATAGTATCCGTAGCACACACAAGAGAATCTATGGAAGGCTCCTCCTCAAAAAGCTCCTTCGCCATCTCATACCCGGAATCCATGGTAAAGCTTCCGATCTTCATCCTCTCCGGCACGACCTCCAGCTTAGCTTTATGGATAGCATCCATAAAACCCTTTTTCCTGCAGGCACCAACTGCCTCGTCCTTATCTGTAACGCCGATATAGGCAAACTTTTTCCCCTTCTCCGCCAGCTTCTCCGTGACCTGAAAAGCTGCTTTATGATCATCCTGATAAATACATGGATATCCGTCCAGATGCTGTCCCAGGATCACGATCGGTACCTTATAATCCTTCAGCATCTGTTTATGCTTTCTGGTAAACATGGTAGCAATAAAAACCACTCCGTCCACCTGACGTTCTTTAAACAGAGAAAGGTATTTCAGCTCTTCTTCCACATCATTATTGGTATTGGCCAGAATAAGCTGATATCCTCTCCGTGTAAGAATATCACTGATCCCTGTCACCTCACGGCTTATGGTATCTGAATTGATCTTTGGAAGGATGACACCGATGAGACTGGTTTTTTTGGTCCTCAGTGTCTGTGCCTGGGAGGATGGCTGATATCCTGTCTCCTGGATCACCCTGCGGATGACTTCCTTTTTTTCACTGCTGACATATCCATTATTCAAATATCTGGATACCGTAGCTCTGGAAACTCCGGCAAGCCTAGCTATTTCATTAATGTTCATAACTTATGTACCTCTTCTTTTGTCCTGTTATATCTGTCCTTGTATGCATATTTATAATATAGATTATACACGGTTTCTTTCCGGTAAAAAAGATTCTTTTCCTATGTAAATGGAAATTTTTATTACTGCTCACTCCGTTCTCACTAATACGCTTCACAACGCAGAGAATACGGGATGCATATATCTCCCATCCCGTATCCTCCATACTCTGTTTCTAAAAATCTCCCCGGCATATCTGTTTTTCGGTTTTCCCTGTCATTCCAGATATTCAAACGGATCTACCGGCACGCCATCCTTTTTCATTGCAAAATAAAGATTCGGGCCTTCTACAGAATAATATTTGGTAGGTGCGCTGATATTTCCGATCACTTCGCCCTCCTTTACTGTGTCACCTTCTGCCACAGTAAGGTCCTTCAGCTGCCCATATACTGCCTGATAACCATTTCCCAGCTCCATAGTCACAGTCGTTCCCGTACAGGCATCCTGTACAACAGAAAGCACCTGGCCATCTGCCGCCGCATACACCGGCGCATCCTCCACTGCCTGCAAAGCAATGGCAGAGCTCACACGATACTGATCCAAAGTCGGATAATATACGGTTTCATCCATATTGTAATCCACAAGAACCGTTCCTCTGACCGGCCATTCCATAATGGAATCCTCCGTAAAATCCAAAGCCTGTGCCGCAATTCCGACAGCTGAGGTCTCTGCGGTATCTGTGGAAGCTCCAGCTCCGTTATTCACCGCTCCCTCTGCCGATGTATTTCCGGCATTATCTGCTGTATTTCCAGTGCCATCTGTGCGGCTTCTGTCTGCACCTGCTGCCGCAGACACGCTCCTATCCTCCGTACCACTTCCATTATCTGCATCTGCCGCTGCATTTTCGGCTGTACCACTTCCTGCAGTCTCACGGATGCTTCCTGTCACTCCATCTGCTCCGGCTTCTGAAGCTCCTGACAGACCTGCTTCATCTCCGGTTTCTCCATCAGAGATCTCATCCTGTGCTGCATCCTGCCAGCCATCTCCGGCAGCTGCCGCATCCTCTGCGTTTTCCCCGTCCGAAAGCTCTTCTTCCAGCCCGGTCTCTTCTACCTGTACAGAATTTTCCTCCTGGGGATTTTCTGCGATGGGCTTTGTTCCAAGCTGATAAACAGTAATCCCAAGTGCCGCCACTGCTGCCAGAACACCTCCGTTGATAATACCTCTCACGATTTTACTTTTCATATTCTTTCCACCTCTGTCTGATATGTTCATTTTCAGTAACAGAAAAAACAGTAAAGCTGCCGTTTCGGTCACCATTTCTATATCTATAGAGTGTCCAGAATATGGCTGTCTATTCATTTTTTGAATATTTTTTTATCAGACGTTGCTTCGGATGCCTGACTTTCTTTAATCCTCAGCTTTCAGCTCCATCTCCGGAAAATATTTTTCCAGGATCTCCTCCGCACTGCTTCCGTTTTTTGCCATCTCATTTCCACCAAACTGGGAAAATCCCACACCATGACCGCTGCCACGCACTCGCAGATAATAAATATCATCCTTTTTCTTCAAACTGAAATTCGCGGATTCCAGTCCCATTCCCGCTGCAAAGCTTTCTCCCTCCAGAAGTGTTTCCCCAATCGTAAGCTCTGTCACATAACCGGCACTGTCCCGTTTTTTGATCTTCAGCTCCCCGGAAAGCTGCCCCGCAGGAATTTCCACGATTTTTATATGATCCGGAGATTTTTTATCCTCAATGCTATCTGCCGATTTCAGATATGTATACGCCTCATCATGAAAAGCCTCTTCCCCGCTGCGGGTTTTCCCTGCGCTTCTCTTATGCCAGGGAGTCAGCCTCACTTTTCCTTCATATGTAAGTACCTGTCCATCCGTCTCTTTTGCTGCCTGCTCATAGATCTGCCTTTTTTCTGCAAAAAAATATCTCCAGACTTCCTCTGTACTTCCGTTTTCCCTCAGGATCTCTGCCAGATTTTTCCCCTCGCCCAGCCACCTTTGAATATTCGACCGTGCGATCACAGTCTGCGCTTTTATGGTTTCTTTTTTCATATCCGGGGAAATCTGCGAAAAAACAATGACCGGGAGATATTCTTCCATATCCGGCACCCTCTCTGCCAGGACCCTCTCCGGTCCATTCATGGTTGCCGCCGAAAAATAAGGAAGAACAATTGCTAAAAACACCAGACAATATCGAAGAAGCGCATATTTTTTCATAAAAAGCACCATAAGCGTTCTTTTTCCTAATATATGTTCTTTTGCCAAAAATTATTATTTGCTGTATACTATAGCGGTTCCATGAATCAATGCATCAAAAAAAGTTATTCCGAACATGCTGCAGTAATTTATGGAAATGCTATGTATCAATCCAAAAAGTATCTGCAGCGATCAGTCCTGCTCACCGCTTATTGCTTGCCACGAATGGAGGTATCACACACCATGCTTGCCATCTTTCTTGCACCATTATATATTCTCATTAATATTTATATCGTCCGCTGGATGATTTTGTGGATGGGTGCCTGCGCTCATTTTTTCCAGACCTTTGCGTTCCGGGTATGCTTTGCAGGTGTTTATATTTTTCTGTCCACTTCTCTTCTGACCTGTTTTCTTATCCGGAAGCCCCCTGCGCTCCATCGCTTCCTGAAAAATACGGCAAATTATTTTCAGGGAACATTTCTTTACATCCTGATCGTAATCGTAACTACAGATCTCTGCAGACTGATCCTGAAGCATACGCTTCATCCGGCCTGGATGTATTCCCGGAAAGCCTTCGTAGTCACAGGCGCTGTCTGCACCCTTCTGATCATTGGTGTCAGTCTCTATGGGATTTTTAATCAGTGGAATATTAAGACAAAAACTTATGATGTGAAAATAGACAAGCAGGTGAAGGGAATGGACTCCCTGAAGATCGTCCTGCTCGCAGACATTCATTTCGGTTACAGTATCGGAGAAAAACATGCCAGGCTTCTTGTAAAAAAGATCAACGCCGAAGATCCGGATCTGATCTGTATTGCCGGCGATATTTTTGATAACGAATATGAAGGGATCAAAAACCCGAAAAAAACAGCGGCCATTCTCCGTTCGCTGAAATCCAGATACGGCGTTTATGCCTGTTGGGGCAACCATGATCTCAGCGAACCGATTCTGGCCGGTTTTACCTTCCGCAATGCAAAAAAAGATTATGATGATCCCAGAATGCGGAATTTTCTGGAATCTGCCAACATCCGACTTCTCGATGACGAAACCGTCCTCATAGATAAACGGTTTTATCTGACAGGCCGTAAGGATCCTTCACGCTGCCGAAAAATGTCCGACACCCGTAAGGATCCTGACCAGCTTACAGCCTACCTTGACAAAACACTCCCGATTATTTTTATGGATCATCAGCCCGGTCAGCTGGATGAAGTGGCAGCCGCAGGCGCAGACCTTGATCTCTGCGGCCATACTCATGACGGCCAGCTGTTCCCTCTGAACATCATCACCGGCCTGGTCTGGGAAAATTCCTGCGGCTACCTGAAAAAGGGGACTATGCACAACATCGTTACCTCCGGTGCCGGCATATGGGGCCCGAATATGCGTACTGCCACAAACAGCGAGATCTGTTCGATCACAGTACATTTTTATCCTGCCAGACCTAACTCCTCTGATCCCTCATAAATATCTTCCACCGGCAGCTCCTCCGCACGCTCACTATCCTCTTCTGTTCCGTCATTTTCTTCTTCCGTTTCAGAGTCCTTCGGAAACTCAATTACTTCAGCCGTATCACCACTTTCTGATATCTCCGGCTCTTCACTGGAATCATCAAATATCTCTTCCTCAGTATTATCGTCCGTCTTTCCTTCTTCAGAACTCATATTGAGTTCCTCGCTGCTCTCTTCTTCAACTTTCTTTTCACTGTTTCGGATGATCTCAAGGGCTTCTGTTTCTGAAATAATGCCTGAATTATCTTCCATTGCATTTGCTTCCGGCACTTCATAATCATATACAAAGGTATTGACTGGCATAAGCTTGTTTGACTGCACATCATAGTCAAATACATGCCACAGGTATCCTTCCCTGTTAACCGGTACATTTGCCTGGTAGATCTGTTTTCCACCCCGGTAAACGGTTACTTTGGCTGACGAAGCAGATAATTCTGTACTCGCATCATCTTCACCATTTGTATAATCGTATACATAAAAGCTATATTTTCTTCCGGTGAAGCCTTTGTATATGGTTGTTGTTTCCGGTCCATAGCTGCTTGTATCATCCAGATCCAGATTTGCTATTACATCTCCATCCTCTGAATATGCATTTTTATCCCTATAGTATACATGGAAGTAGTCATCTCCGTTTTCATCAGCAGGTCCCAGCAGATGAGAATCCAGATCTCGCGGAGTTTCTCCCCATGTAAGCACGATCTGAAGAAGTCCCTCATCTCCTGCACTGATATTGGTCGGTGACATTGTTACATCACGTTCACTGCATGCATTTGCCTGAACTACAACATTGATATGGGCAGAAACAAAATCTTCATTGCTTGCATTCAGCGTATAGTTTCCGGCTGGCACGGTCAACGTATAGGTTCCATCTGCTGATACGCCTTCTTTCACAGTCTCTCCGATCACATTATCCCAGCCCTTACGTAATTCATAAGTTACATTTTCTATATTTCCGCCGGTCATGGAATGAATAAATCTTCCACTCAGCTCACCATCTCCGGCTTCTGCTCTGGATACCATCAGGAAAGATTCTGCGTATGTGATCTGGTTCGCTGATACTCCCATGGAACTGCTTTCATATTTCTGGTAACCGGTTGCTGTGACAACAATTTTGTAGATTCCTTCATCAAGATCATTAAATGAATAAGTTCCATCTTCTTTCGTGAAAGTTTTTTCAACCTTGACTGTTCCGGAATATGCTTCCACGCTGGCATTTTTTACAGGAGCTTTACTGTTTGAATCCAAAACGCTTCCCTCAATGCTTCCGGCTCCGACTGTACATTTATCTACCAGTGTTCCATTTTCAAAATGAACCTTCAATTTTAGTGGATTATCGTCATCATCAGACAGAAAATCCTTGGACAACGTATAATGCCATACCGTTTTCAGGAACTTTCCGACCACCGTATCCGGATTCAACTCACCCGCTGCGTAAATATAGGTTCTTACATCAGAACAAAGCACATTTCCGGCATCACGAACTGTATAGGATACGCTTGCCTTTGCCGCAGGTCCTACCTTAATATCAATTCCTGCCAGATCCCATGTCTCCAATGCAGTCAGATTTAATCCAAACTGAAGACCGCATTTCGCAGATCCTTCTATTGTGACCGGTGTCAAAGTCTGACTGAAATCATGGATAAATCTTCCATTTCCATCTTTGAATTCATATCCGCCGGTTGCTTCAACGGAATATTTCACAACAAACTGCCCGGACACATCATAAAACAGAGAAACCACCAGATCTGCAGAAAGACCAGTTGTACCAAGCTTTATAGGAACTCGTCCCAGTTCAAGTACATCGCTGACTGTTTCCATAGTTCCACTTGCATGTTTGATCTGCTGCTCTGAATTCACGCCACTTATATAAAGTCCGCCTTCGAAATCAGCTTTTCCTGTAACTGACGCAATAAAATGCCTTACCTCTATCTTTCCCCAGCTAAATCCGGCATCCAGCTTACAGCTTACATCCGGAATCGTAACAGCAACAGAACCGGACAGCTTCACCTTATCATTAAATTTATGATTAAGATCAAATTTCAATTTACCTGGAACCGGAATACTTCCGCCGAGAGTAAGTCCTCCTGCCGGCACCTCACTTGAATTTTCCGGAATATACTCATATTGAACGCCCTCTGCAGTTACCTGCATATTTTCCGGATCTGCAATTCCTGCACCTTCAAAATCAATTGATTTGTAGACCTCTGAAATATCATCGGGCTTGCCGGCCTTAATGATCAGACGGCCCAGTCCGTCCTTTGTGATATTCTGGACTTTTAATGCAATATCTGTATCTGTTCCCATTTCCTTTGCAGAAAACAGTACAACCTTTCCGGTTTCCAGATTTTTATAAGCATTTCCATCTTTTACTGTGATCGTATAAGTTCCGTCACTGTTCTGGACAACATTGTATATATTTTTGGAAGTATCTTTGACTTCAACTACATTTGTTGCATAGGTAACCTTGCTGTCATAATTCTCATCGATTACTGAGTCCTCAGTGATCTGGTCGATAGCTTTTAAGATCTGAGCTGCATCATTTCCGTTAATTGCCTTCTCCGGTTCAAAGGTATCTCCATTCAGAGACAGCATATTCTTTTTCAGTGCAATAGCTACAACATTTTTATACCTGATCTGAGCCGCATCTGTACATGTCGGTTCTTCATACGTAGTTTCATATCCCATAAGCATTACTGCTGTATATGCGGCAAACTCTCTTGTTGCATATTCGTCAGGATAAAAATATGGAACATCCTGCTCATCGGTTTCATCGGGAATGATTCCCATAGTTTTTGCAATTTCTGCTGCGATTCCATTTTCATTTTCTCTGGTATCAGCATAATAATAATTTTTGCTGTCAAACTGCTCTTCATACTTACAGCCAACTTTATCCAGAAGAAGTTTTACCCATTCACCTCTGGTGTATTCATGTCCGGAATCCTGCACGTATTTTTTCGTAACAAAAATCCTTGCAAAGATTTTTATTCCTTTTACTTTGGCAACGATCGATGTATTTCCCTCTCCGACTGCCTGGACAACACCTGTTTTTGTTACTGTTGCAATTTTCTGATCAGCAGATGACCAGCTTACTTTAACACCCTTTTCCTTAAAACCAAGCTGGATACTTTCCCCTTCTTCCAGAGTAGCTTTTTGATTTTTCAGTGTTGGTTTCACAACTGTTATCTTACATCGATATGTTCTCTTCTTGGAATCTTTAAAGGTTACTGTACATGTTCCTGTTCCTGTTACAGAAACCGTACCATCTTTTTTTACCTTGGCAACCTTTGTATTTGAACTTGAGGCAGTTTTGATCACATCACCCTTTATCGAAAGTTTCCTGGATGTATTCGCTGTTCCCCATACAAATTTTAAGCTCTTTGCAGACAGATAAGGATTTTTTACCGTAACCTTACAGGTATATACTTTTTTTCCTATTTTAGCTTTAACCACGGTTGTTCCGGTTTTTACTGCTGTTATTTTTCCCTTAGAGCTGACTTTAACGATTTTTTTATTGGCAGAACTCCATACTGTCTTTCCCGAAATACCGTTTACTTTTAACTGCAGACTTTTTCCCTTTACATACAATACGGCTTTTTTCACTGACATTCCCGGGCTTTTTACTGTAACCTTACAGGTTAATGTCTTTTTGGCAATTCTGGCCTTTACTGTTGCGGTTCCGGTCTTCACAGCCGTTATCTTTCCCTTTGACGAAACCTTTACAACTTTATTATTGGAAGAAGACCATTTCACGGCTTTCTTCCAGTTTACAACCTTTAACTGTGATATTTTTCCCACGTACAAAACCTTTTTTGTACTGTTCAGTCTGGGATTTGCAGCTGCATTTGCTGGCATGCTGATTCCTAAGATCAACATCAGGATCAGCATCAGCGGCAGCAATTTTTTTGATGCACTTTTTCTCTTCATAAGCACTTTTCCCTTCTGCTGTACTATGCTATAATGTTCACCAATTATAAATTTTCGAGATCATTCGAAATCATTTATAATTAATCCCCCGTAAATTATCAGACTATCAACCAAGAAAGGAGAAAAATCATGAGTGTCACCGTAAATCCAAAAGCACGCCAAATTTTACCGGTTATTCTGGGCTGCTGCGTAATCGGAACTGTTTTTTTTCTGGCAATAACTATCTGTTCCGCCATAAAATATCATGATTACGTACCTGTAGATGCTGTTATATCATCTGTCAGCCGCTCAAATAATCCTAACAAGCCTCATAGTTCCAATTATCATAACTATGTGAAGTACTCTTACACCTACAAGGAACAAAACTACACAGCTGACCGAATCGAGTTTTTACGCCTCGGCAAAGCCCCCGGAAAGCATGTTCAGATTAAATGTGATCCGCAGAATCCAAACCAGATCCAGAATATCTATTCTATGACCATCTGTATTGTCTTCCTAGTAATCCTGCTCATAACAGATTTCCTGCTCATTCTTATGATAAAGTCTTAATACTGTACAGCTATGCTCTAATTATATAACATTTTTATCTCTTGAACTTTGTCAAATTTGTCGCAAAGTGAACATTTTTTGTCGAAAATGTCCATAATATTTTTTTATCGCATTGACATACTCCTATCATTGAAATCCTACTCGATGGCTCTGCTGATTCGTTCGTCAGTAAGTAATTTTCTATGATATAAAAAAGACGGTTACGCTGAATCACAACGTAACCGTCTTCCACAGATATAAAACAAAATTCCCACCTACTGCCTTGAGCAATAAATGGGAATTTATCTGATCCACTTAAAAAGTGAGGCATCGGGGATTCGAACCCGACCACTCACCTGAAAAACCTTAAAAGAAAGGAGTTTTCCGTGTCGCTTATATAAGTGTAACAAAAAGTGTAACACATAAAATCAGCACGAAAATATACAATCCTATTTGCAAGAAATATTTTACAGGAAATTTCATAATATTACAAGCACAATGAAAAAATTTTTTATTAAATCCAGAAACACTCTGTTGTTTATATTTATGTTTGATTTTGGTTGACTACACAAAACACAATGTCCACCGGCAGTCAAGCCCGAAGCCGCCCAGCGGTGCGAAGCAGGTTTGACGGCTGGGGGATATTGTGTATAATACTCAGGCCAAAATATAACATAAAAACTTCCCGACACCTTTAAACGATGCCGGGAATGAATTAATGGGTTATTCTGTTGCTTGCTTCGAAGGATCAGAAGAAGTATCGCCAAAATCAACATCCGTACTACCACCTTCTACCTCAGAAATTTCTAAATCACTCTGAACTGATTCAGGCTGGTCGGATGAAAAATCTTCAGTTGAATCCGACATACTGTCAGAAAAATCAACTACTGGACTATCACTGAAATCATTAGATACTAAAGACTGAGCAAATGTAGAGGTTCCCTTAGGATGATAGAACCATGAAGCATATTTGTGTAATTCATCTTTTGTATTAACAAGACCTTCGATATTTGTTATAATACACTCATCAGATAAATCGTCTGAATAAGAATTCAGCTTTTCCATGGTAGCACTAGATAAAGATACCTTAACAGATGTATAATCATATACCCTATCAGTTACTGGGTAATTATACCCTCCTATAAAATATGCACAACCTATAGTTTTAAGTTTTTTATTTAAGATATTGGCATTATGAAGAGCTGAATTTTTCCAGGCATCTACTACTTTTTTTGGATTATAACAAGGTCCGGTACTACCCCACCCTATCTCAGCCATACCATGAGAAGCTAAAACATTTACAACATTAGGACAATCATTCTTACAGGCATTCAAAATAGAACATCCAGCAACAACAGAAGCCTCACGCAGTCTGGTACGTTCCTCATACTGTAAAGCATTTAAACCTTTAGATACACGGTACTCGTTAATAAGACGAACTACCTCATCAGCAAGGTCAGAACGGTCTACAATAGCCTTAGCAACATCCTCCTCCGGTACAGTATCCCAATCGGCATCTAACCCTACAATCTCAATATAGCAAGATTTAGAATAACTACCCATGGAGAACGTAACCTTAACTTTCTTTCCAACATTTCCGTCATCAGCCCTAGCCACGTCCATCCATAAAACAGAATCATTATCAGCAGGTGGGTATACCTCTACGAGAGAAAGATCAGCAGACTCTACATAGCAATATCCACCCTTCTTAGCAAGTGACTTATCGGATGTGAATTTGAATGAAGAAGCACTACACATATCCTTACTTACATAAGTATACGGTAACTTGTAATCCCTACTACACAGAGCATCAATCTCAGCCTTCTGAGCACCACTAGGTTCTACAACTGGAATCGGTGTAGGTGTTGCAGTCGGTTTCGGTGTTGCCGTTGGTTTCGGGGCTTCCGTAGGTTTAGGAGTCTCAGTTGGCTTCGGTGTTGCTGTCGGCTTCGGTGTCGCCGTTGGCTTCGGAGCAGTCGTTGGCTTTGGCATTGCAGTCGGCATTGGTGTAGCTGTCGGCTTCGGAGCAGTCGTTGGCTTTGGCGTTGCTGTCGGCTTCGGAGCAGTCGTTGGCTTTGGCGTTGCGGTCGGTTTTGCTGTCGGCTTCGGAGTAGCCGTTGGTTTCACAACCGGAGTACTTGCCTGTTTTATGACTTTTACAACAACCGTTTTGGTTGTTTTTTTGTATACACTGGATTCTTTGGCTGTAATATAGATCTTAGCCGTTCCCACTTTCTTTCCTAAAATGTAGCCTTTTGAATTGACACTTACAACATTGCTGTTGGAAGATTTGTAAGTCAACCCTGTCTTTGCCTTTGCTCCAAGAGAACGTCCCTTTTTGTAATAAACAGACACATTCGAAGCTGTGATTTTTTGATTTTGTTTTACTACTTTTACGGTAATAACTTTTTTGACAGATTTGCGTTTTGCTTTTGAAGCGGTCACAGTGATTTTTGCTGTCCCGGCTTTTCTGCCTTTGATGTTACCTTTACTGTCTACGGTAACGATTTTTTTATTGGATGTCTTGTAAGACAGTTTTGCCCCCTTTGTAGCTTTAACATTCAGCTTTGCAGATGCACCAACATAAATATTTTTATTGGACACATTCAATGTCAGTGTGTTCGTTGCCGCTTCTACAGTGGAAACCATGCTCACAGGCTCAACAATTCCAGCCTGACTGGGAGCAACAATTCCCACGGCTAATATAAAAGCCAAAATCTTTTTCACTCTTTTCTTCATAAAAGAAATCCCTCCTTTTCCCTTCTATTTTACTTTCTTCATAGCTTGTGTCAATCCATAAGCAAAAAAAATCGTTATGAATAACAGCAAGAAATAGCCATTTATGGCTAATATGATTATAAGCCGTTAACGGGTATCATGCAAGTAGGAGGAACAATCTTGTATGATAACTTACGACCCTTTCTGGAACACATTAAAATCAAAAGGCATCAGCCAGTATCAGCTGATACATAAATACGGCATCTCTGCTGGCCAACTGTCCCGGATGCGAAGCAATTCCAATATTTCCACACATACAATCAACGCACTTTGTGAAATACTCGACTGTGAAGTGCAGGACATCATTTTATATAAGAAGAAAGTATAATGCCCCTCTACCAGATTAACAATCTAGTAAAGGGATACTTTTTATTTAACATTTTCCCACATATCAGATATATTTTCTTTTGCTTCTACATACTCATCATACAATGCTTTAATCGCATTATAATATTCTTTGACCTCTTTATAATTGTGAACGATTCCGTTCTGAATATAGGAACGGCTTTTATCTCTTTTCTTCGAAAATGTATAGGAATATGGACTGCCATCATATAAAGCTCTTGTAATAGGTGCTACCGCAATACTACAACAGCACCGTGATTATGCGGCAGGCATTGGACTATGCGGCGGACTTAAACCTTATCTTGGAAAATCCATTCAAGTATGTAAAAATCGACGGCAAGCGAATGTTTCGGAAGGTTAAAAAGAAACCCGATGCAACGCAGGTCTATCAGACAGCCGAGGAAAACGCAATAACCGAACTGGCATGGAAAGACTACTACAGCCACAACTGCACGTATGATCTTGCACCGCTGGCAATTCCATTCCTGTTCCAGACAGGATTGCGTATCGGTGAGCTGTGTGCCGTCCGGTATGAGGACATTGAAAGCCCGGATTATATCCATATCCAGCGCATGTACAACAAAGACACAAAAAAGATCATTGAACACGCCAAAACGGATTGTGGTGACAGGCAGGTGATATTGACCCAAAAGGCTAAGGAGATCATCGAAACAGCCCGGTCAAGGCAGAAAGAAACCGGGGCAGACAGTACCGGATATATTTTCTCAATGGATGGGAAACCACTTCCCCAGTATGCCGTTGCATACCGTTTCCGCAAGTATCGTAAGGAATATGGCACAACAGTAAAAAGTTCTCATAAGGTAAGAAAAACTTACATATCAACCCTGTTGGATGCTCATGTTAATATCAATACAGTAAGAGAGCTGGTCGGACACTCAGATGAGCGGACACCCCTGAAAAACTACTGTTTTGACCGGAATACTGAGGCGGAAAAAGGTAGAAAAAGCACTCGCCTAAGGGAGTGTAACACAAGTGTAACAGTAAATCGCCAAAAAAATTCACTTTTGAACACACTTATAAAAAAAATAAAAAAGCCCGGAAACCCGCATAAAACAAGGCTTTTCCGGGCACGAAAAAAGCACTGTCGAACTGACAGTGCTCTTAAAAAGTAGTGAGGCATCGGGGATTCGAACCCCGGACAACTTGATTAAAAGTCAAGTGCTCTACCGACTGAGCTAATACCCCATATTAAATTAATTAATACTCAGGCTTTTTCTAACCAGCCGTTTGTATGTTTTACATTAAAACATGCCCAGAGCCGGAATCGAACCAGCGACACGAGGATTTTCAGTCCTCTGCTCTACCAACTGAGCTATCTGGGCATAAGTAGCGGG
>PPYE01384836.1_pt1 | contig 22839 bp, 20 predicted proteins | sample 1559881 | NCBI WGS metagenome assembly PPYE01 (sample SAMN08240022, study PRJNA423297) | Human gut metagenome, whole genome shotgun sequencing project.
GATATAATTAAAAATACGTAGTCACGATTCTCTAAATCGCCCACAAAGGTAGTCGATTTATTTGTTTCTGCAAATCGCCTTTTATTACTTTTTTGTGAAAAGTGACAAATCTGTTTACGTTTTTTTGTCGTTTGTAAAGTCGGGATTGCATTTGTGAAAGATTGAGACCGGGAGAACTATCTATTCTTTGCTTTGTTGTTATTAGAAAAAGAAAATTTATGGAACTGAATCAAGTAGATATACATTATTTAATAGCGGCAATTTGCGTTATTTCATCTGCACTTATTTTTTATACGATAGGTGTTTGGGGAGAACGTCTTCAAAGGAAATTAAAGTTTTGGCATCTCATTTTCTTTCTTCTCGGGTTGTTGGCTGATACGGTGGGTACAAGCCTGATGGAGCATATTGCCGAACTGACTCATCTGCATGACGAAATGCATACGGTGACAGGGGCAATTGCTATTCTTCTGATGTTTGTACATGCGTTATGGGCGATATGGACCTATGTGAAGGGAACGCCTATAGAAAAGAGACATTTTAATCGTTTCAGCATTGTAGTTTGGTGCATTTGGCTTATACCTTATTTAATAGGGGTTTATTTGGGGATGCGATTACACGTATAGGATTAGGCAGCAGATAAATAGGGGGAGAGGGATTATTCCGCTAAAAGCTTACGTTATTTAGTTCAAAAGGATACAAAAATGAGGGTGTTCGGAGAGGGGTGTACAAAGCGCTGAAACGCCCACCAGTAAAGGGGGAAAAGCCAATGAATCGAAGTTTTAGAGTCTGCTTTACAGAAGGCTGCGGGTGAAGGAATGGATGAATTTATCCAAGCGTTTACAGATAAATATAAAGAGATTATCGGTGGCGAACTAACTGCCGAAACAATGCCTCTGCTGACAGGAGAACAACATTCTTTGCTGGCATATCAGATTTTTCGTGATGAAATAATGGTTGGTGGATTTTGCCAATTAATTCAGAACGGCTATGGTGGATATATCTTTGATAATCCGTTTGCGAAAGTGATGCGTTTATGGGGGGCAGAAGAATTCTCTAAATTAGTCTATAAGGCTAAGAAAATCTTTGATGCCAATCGGAAAGACTTGGAAAAGGAACGGACGGATGATGAATTTATGGCTATGTACGAGCAATATGAAGCTTTTGATGAGTTGGAAGAAGCTTATTTAGAGATGGAAGAACAAGTCACAGCATTGATTGCAAGCTACGTAGATGATCATTTGGAACTTTTTGCAAAAATAATAAAGTAACGGATGCAGTATTTTTTAAGTACTTGCATTTATTAATTATGAATTAGAATTTATATCTTTGCAAAATCTAAAAAATATGTTTATGAAACAAGTGAAATTTTTCTTGGTGGCTTTGATGGCTGTGGTTATGGGTATGTCAGTTACTTCTTGTATGAATGGAGATGATAATACAATTGTTCAGCGGAATGACTTTGTACGAGTTGTTCAAGATCTTCCTGTCTATTTTAAAGATATGGCTGGAAATAAGTTAATCCCTACTTCTGCAATAACAACGTCAGAAACTATGGCATTGATAGCATATCAATATGATAGAGCTACAATTGCAGAAAATGCGACTTCTGTAACTATCACTTTATTAGCAGAACCTTCTTATATAAAGGAATCTTATGCAACCACTACTCCATATGTAACATCTAATTCTCCAGTGATGACACTAGAGCCCTCTACGATGTATGGTGTATTAAAAGGTGGCTTTTTTGATAAAAATACATTGATTCTTCCGATTGCTTATAAATACAAAAAGTATGAAAAGGAAGAAGATGCACAGACTGAGTTGAATAGACATTCTTTTGAGCTATATTATGATTCAGAAACAGGTTTCAAAGATGGAGTTTTAACATTGCGTTTGCATCATAATGCTCAAGCTATAGAGAGTGAAAGTGGAGATGGTAAGACTGTAGAAAGAAAGGACAGTAATTTTGAGTATAAAGCATTTAATTTATCAATAATTCTTCGTTCGTTATCTTCTATTCCAACTAAGGTTAATGTTGTGATTGATCAAAACGAAAGTAATGATAAGTTTGATGAAGGAAGTATTAAGGATGCAAAATTCCCATATGAGTATCTATTTACAGAATAACAATTGAACTACAAAGAACTATTTAACATAGCAATGAAATTGATTTCCTCTCCGGCCAAGGCCTGGGAGGAAATTTCTATGGAAGAGGATAGGCGAAAAGTATTTATGGCTTTTGTCTATCCTATGATTGGTTTATGCGGTCTGTCCGTATTCGTCGGTTCACTGCTGACGAATGGGTGGGGAGGTCCTCAAAGTTTCCAGATAGCTATGACCAATTGTTGCGCCGTAGCTGTAGCCCTGTTCGGTGGCTATTTTCTGGCAGCTTATGCCATCAATGAAATGGGAACAAGAATGTTTGGCATGCATAGCAATATGCCGTTGACGCAACAGTTTGCAGGATATGCATTGGTTGTGCCTTTCCTGCTTCAGATAGTAACCGGACTGTTACCTGATTTTAGAATTATTGCTTGGTTGCTGCAGTTCTACATCGTCTATGTGGTATGGGAGGGAGTTCCTGTACTGATGGGAGTAGAAGAAAAACAACGATTAAAATACACCCTTTTGTCGTCTGTATTGTTAATACTATGTCCGGCGGTGATACAGATCGTGTTTAATAGACTGACGGCTATACTTAATTAATGAGTAAAGATGAAACAACCTCCTGTAAATATAAAGAATAAACGGGCTACGTTTGATTACGAGCTGATAGATACCTACACAGCAGGTATTGTATTGACCGGTACGGAAATAAAATCCATTCGTTTGGGAAAAGCCAGTTTGGTAGATACGTTTTGCTATTTTACGAAAGGCGAATTGTGGGTGAAGAATATGCACATCGCCGAATATTTCTATGGATCGTACAATAACCATACGGCACGTAGAGAGAGGAAGTTGTTGCTTAGTAAAAAAGAATTGGAAAAACTTCAGCGGGAGATGAAAAATCCCGGCTTTACGATTGTCCCTGTACGCTTGTTTATCAATGAGAAAGGTTTGGCGAAACTGGTCATAGCTTTGGCGAAAGGTAAGAAAGAGTATGATAAACGGGAATCCATTAAGGAGAAAGACGACCGTAGAGATATGGCAAGAATGTTCAAGCGGTAAGTAAAAAACGCTATAAGATAAAACGCCGGACTGCGAAGAGTCTGGCAGATGATGGCAGAGTAGGTAATTAGGAATTAATGTGATAGGGTAATGAAAAAGACAATTTCTCAAGTCGTATCCGAGCGCATCCTTATTCTGGATGGGGCAATGGGTACAATGATTCAACAATATAACCTCAAGGAAGAAGATTTTCGTGGTGAACGATTTGCGCATATCCCCGGACAGTTGAAAGGGAATAACGACTTATTGTGTCTCACACGTCCCGACGTGATTCAAGATATTCATCGTAAATACCTGGAAGCAGGTGCGGATATCATCGAGACCAATACATTCAGTTCGACTACAGTTTCTATGGCTGATTATCATGTAGAAGAATACGTACGTGAGATGAATCTGGCAGCCGTAAAACTAGCCCGTGATCTTGCCGACGAATACACTGTAAAGAATCCAGATAAACCACGTTTTGTGGCCGGCTCCGTAGGACCTACCAATAAAACCTGTTCTATGAGCCCGGACGTGAACAACCCGGCTTATCGTGCTTTGAGTTACGACGAACTGGCTGCATCCTATCAGCAACAAATGGAAGCAATGCTCGAAGGTGGGGTAGACGCCATTCTGATTGAGACAATCTTTGATACCCTAAATGCCAAAGCTGCAATTTTTGCTGCCGAACAAGCCATGAAAATGACAGGCATAGAAGTGCCGATCATGTTATCTGTAACAGTGTCTGATATTGGCGGACGAACATTGTCCGGACAAACATTGGATGCATTTCTGGCTTCTGTGCAACATGCCAATATATTTTCAGTCGGTTTGAATTGCTCATTCGGTGCCCGTCAGTTGAAGCCGTTCCTGGAACAGCTGGCATCCCGTGCACCTTATTATATTAGTGCCTATCCGAATGCCGGGTTACCGAATAGTCTGGGTAAGTATGACCAGACACCTGCGGATATGGCTCATGAAGTGAGAGAATATATTGAAGAAGGATTAATCAATATTATTGGTGGCTGTTGTGGTACGACAGATGCTTATATTGCTGAATATCCCGCCCTTATAGAAGGAGCTGAACCACACGTCCCTGTCTCTGCGCCGGATTGTATGTGGCTCTCCGGACTTGAACTGCTGGAAGTGAAGCCGGAAATAAACTTTGTGAATGTCGGTGAACGTTGCAACGTAGCCGGTTCGCGCAAGTTCCTTCGTCTCATCAATGAAAAGAAATATGATGAAGCCCTTTCTATCGCCCGCCAACAAGTGGAGGACGGTGCTTTAGTGATTGACGTCAATATGGACGATGGATTGTTGGAGGCAAAGACAGAGATGACTACTTTCCTGAATCTTATCATGTCCGAACCCGAAATAGCCCGTGTTCCGATTATGATCGATTCTTCCAAATGGGAAGTTATTGAAGCCGGACTGAAGTGTCTTCAGGGTAAGTCAATCGTCAACTCTATTTCTTTGAAAGAGGGAGAGGAAGTTTTCCTTGAACATGCCCGAATCATCCGGCAATATGGAGCCGCTGCTGTAGTTATGGCGTTCGACGAGAAAGGACAGGCAGATACAGCCGCCCGTAAAATCGAAGTATGCCAACGGGCTTACCGTCTTTTGGTTGATAAAATCGGTTTTAATCCTCACGATATTATTTTTGACCCCAATGTGCTTGCCGTAGCTACGGGGATTGAAGAACATAATAACTATGCTGTAGATTTTATTGAAGCTACCGCTTGGATAAAGAAAAATCTCCCCGGTGCACATATCAGCGGAGGAGTCAGCAACCTTTCTTTCTCTTTCCGTGGTAACAATTATATTCGTGAGGCCATGCATGCAGTGTTCCTTTATCATGCCATCCAGCAAGGAATGGACATGGGGATTGTGAATCCGGGAACTTCCGTATTGTACACTGATATTCCGGCTGATGTCTTGGAAAAGATAGAAGATGTTGTCTTAAACCGTCGTCTGGATGCGGCGGAACGGCTTATCGAATTAGCGGAATCTCTGAAAGCAAACATGAACGAAACTGCCGGACAACCGGCTGTCAAGCAAGATGCCTGGAGAGAAGGAACTGTTCAGGAACGTTTGAAGTATGCCTTGATGAAAGGAATCGGAGATTTTCTGGAACAGGACTTGGCAGAGGCATTGCCTCTTTATGATAAAGCGGTTGATGTAATTGAAGGACCGCTGATGGATGGAATGAACCATGTTGGTGAACTGTTTGGTGCCGGTAAGATGTTTCTTCCCCAGGTTGTGAAGACTGCCCGCACCATGAAGAAAGCCGTAGCTATCTTGCAACCGATCATTGAATCGGAAAAAGTGGAAGGAAGTGCTTCGGCAGGTAAAGTGCTACTGGCAACTGTAAAGGGGGATGTGCACGACATCGGAAAAAACATTGTAGCTGTAGTGATGGCCTGCAATGGTTATGATATTGTAGATTTAGGAGTAATGGTTCCTGCAGAAACCATCGTTCAGCGTGCTATTGAAGAAAAGGTAGATATGATCGGGTTGAGTGGACTGATTACTCCATCTTTGGAAGAAATGGCTCACGTGGCTGTTGAACTTGAAAAAGCAGGTTTGGATATTCCTCTTTTGATTGGTGGAGCCACTACATCGAAGATGCATACGGCATTAAAGATTGCTCCTGTTTATCATGCTCCGGTAGTACACCTGAAAGATGCTTCCCAAAATGCAAGTGTCGCTTCCAAATTGCTCAACCCGCAGGCAAAAGCCGAGCTGGTGAATGAATTGGAAACAGAATATGAAGCACTCCGTGAAAAGAGTGGGCTGATGAAGCGTGAAACTGTTTCGTTGGAAGAAGCACAGAAAAATAAGTTGAACCTGTTTTAAACATTGTCACAATGAAAAAGATTTTCTCTTTCTTATGTCTGATTGTAGCAGTCACTGCTATGACCTCCTGTTCTTCTGCAAAAGAAGAAAAAGGAACATCCGGAACCGGAAATGCTGTGTTGGATAATATTTTCGAGCGCAAAAGTGTGCGTGCTTATCTGAATAAAGGAGTAGAGAAAGAGAAAATCGACTTGATGCTTCGTGCCGGAATGGCTGCTCCTACGGGTAGGGATATCCGTCCATGGGAATTTGTGGTAGTATCTGATCGTGCCAAACTAGATTCAATGGCAGCAGCACTTCCTTATGCCAAAATGCTGACGCAGGCCCGTAACGCCATCATCGTCTGTGGAGATTCAGTACGCTCGTCATATTGGTATTTAGATTGTTCTGCAGCAGCACAGAATATTTTGTTGGCTGCTGAAAGTCTGGGATTGGGTGCTGTATGGACAGCGGCCTATCCTTATGAAGACCGTATGCAAGTAGTGCGTAAATATACTAACCTGCCCGATAATATTCTTCCGCTTTGTGTCATTCTTTTTGGCTATCCGGCTACAAAAGAGAACCCGAAACAGAAATTTGACGAGAAAAAGATACATTATAATCAGTATTAGTAAACAAAAGTTTTGTCTTTTCAATAATTTCCTTACATTTGCGTCTAAATTGATTAAAATCTGATACGCAAATGTTTGGAATAGACGACCCTTTTATTATTCTGCCTTACCTGCTTTCGGTGGTATGTGTGATTTTTGCTGCCTGGTTTGGGCTGAAATATTGGAATAAGGACGACGAAAAAGACGAAACCCGATGAATACATTTACTCTTGGACTAATTGTGGTAGCTTATCTGCTGTCACTGGCCTACCTCGGCTTTTTGGGATATAAGAAAACAACGAATACCAGTGACTATTTGGTAGGCGGACGTCAGATGAATCCTATCGTAATGGCACTTTCTTATGGTGCTACGTTTATTTCCGCATCTGCTATTGTAGGTTTTGGAGGAGTGGCGGCTGCTTTTGGAATGGGTATTCAGTGGCTCTGTTTCCTCAATATGTTTGTAGGGGTGGTTATAGCTTTTATCTTTTTCGGTTTGCGTACCCGGCGTATGGGGGCAAAGTTGAATGTGAGTACTTTCCCTCAATTATTAGGCCGTCATTTCCGTTCCCGTAATATACAGGTATTTATTGCTGCTGTTATTTTCATCGGAATGCCGCTTTATGCAGCGGTTGTAATGAAGGGTGGAGCCGTATTCATCGAACAAATCTTTCAGATTGATTTCAATGTTTCCTTATTGATATTTACCTTGGTTATTGCTGCTTATGTCATAGCAGGGGGAATGAAAGGAGTAATGTATACAGATGCTTTGCAAGGAGTTATCATGTTTGGCTGTATGTTATTTCTGTTGTTTTCTTTGTATCAGGTGCTTGATATGAACTTTATCGAAGCTAATAAAGAATTGACTGCCATTGCTCCGCTAGTTCCGGAAAAGTTTAAAGCGCTAGGACATCAAGGATGGACTGCAATGCCCATCACAGGTTCTCCACAATGGTATTCGCTGGTAACTTCTCTCATTTTAGGAGTAGGAATCGGCTGTCTTGCACAGCCGCAGTTAGTGGTTCGCTTTATGACCGTGGAGAGTAGCAAGCAGTTGAACCGCGGTGTATTTATCGGTTGTTTCTTTCTGATTATAACAGTAGGAGCTATCTATCATGCTGGAGCCTTGAGTAATCTTTTCTTCCTGAAAACAGAAGGAGCGGTTGCTACCGAAGTTGTGCAGGATATTGATAAGATAATTCCATATTTTATTAATAAAGCGATGCCCGACTGGTTTGCCGCACTCTTTATGTTGTGCATCCTTTCAGCCAGTATGTCTACGCTAAGTTCGCAGTTTCACACGATGGGTGCTTCGGTAGGTTCTGATATTTACGGAACTTATAAACCCCGTTCACGGAATAAACTTACCAATGTGATCCGTCTGGGCGTATTGTTCTCTATTCTGGTCAGTTATATTATTTGTTATATGTTGCCTCATGATATTATAGCCCGCGGAACTTCTATTTTTATGGGAATTTGTGCAGCTGCTTTTCTTCCGGCTTATTTCTGTGCTTTATATTGGAAGAAAGCTACTAAACAAGGCGTCATGGCAAGTCTTTGGGTGGGAACAATCGGCAGTCTGTTTGCTCTTGTGTTTCTTCATCAGAAAGAATCTGCAGCATTAGGTATCTGTAAAGCGTTATTCGGACGGGATGTGTTGATAACCACTTATCCTTTCCCTGTGATTGACCCGATATTATTTGCCTTACCATTATCTGTATTGGCTATTGTCGTAATCAGTCTGATGACCTATAAGAAATAAGTATTAGGTATTACACCTAATACTTTACTTATGCTTTTATTTTCTTTTTGTAGGATTCATAGCGCGACATAATATCTCGAACGAAATTGTAAGTCTCGATGCCACGGAAATATCCGTTTTTGCAGACAGGATCGTTGAAGTATTCTTGATTGCTTTTAAGCAAGATGAAGTTTTCTACATTATCTTTCCATACTAATTTGTTCTTCCCGTATTTTTCGGCTAGTGCCATTGCGTCATATATATGTCCCAAACCGGCATTGTAAGATGCTAAGATAAAATTGAGCCGTTCCTGCTTATCGGGAATCATGCTGAAACTCCGGTCGGTGGCAGTAATATATTTAATAGCCGCTTTCACACTTTCCTCCGGATTCTGCTCTTTGCCGGGAGGTACTCCCATTGCACGTGCTGTGGCAGGCATTAACTGCATGAGTCCTTTGGCACCTGCCCAAGATACAGCGGTAGTGTCAAAATTGGATTCTGTATACGCTAATGATGCAAGCATGCGCCAGTCCCAGCCGATGTCTTTGGAATATTTCTTGAATAAATGGTCATAATGAGATATCTTTCCTTCTTTTAAGGAGAGGATAGGAGAGTGCGGCATCATTTTACTATTCTCAAAATAACGTTTCATACTGGCTGTGTAAGCAGGAGAAGTCATGTTTTCCTGATGCCATTGGGTAGCAGCGGCTGCCAGCTCGGGGCTGTCTTTTCGTACCGCCCACGAAGAGCGTTGATCGAAACTGATGGACAGGTCGATATTTAAATTGGGATAATAGGTCTTATTAAGTCTGGCTAAATCATTGTCGGCTACCGTATACGGAATTTTTCCTTGTGCTACTTGTGTAATCAAGTCCTCAATAGTGATACTGTCATTGGTGACTTCATGAATCCGGATACCTCCTCCTAATTCACTGTTCAGATTGACGAGGCGATCATAATATTTCCCCGGTTTTACGTATATATCTTTTCCAACCAGTTCGGTTACATCTTCCAACGGCTTCTGTTTTCCTCTTCCTTGCTGAACAATTACCTGGTGAGTAATTACATCTTCGCCACAATAAAGAAGACTGTCTTTCCACTCTTTGGTGATTGGCAGATTATAGGCAATCATGTCTCCTTCGCCTGCCAATAATTTTTGGATCATTTCGTCGACGCTGTTGGCTACTTCAATCCTAAGTTTTAGTCCCAGACTTTTAGCAAACTGTTCACTAAGTTCATACTGGAATCCCATTTCTTGTCCCCGGTAAATGAAATAGGAAGTAGAACTATATAATGTCAATACAACGAGTTCGCCACTATCTTTTATTTGTGGAAGATCACGTGCTGTCTCATCCATCTTGTTATGATGCTTATTCCGGCATCCGAGCATACAACAAAATAGAATAAGAAATAAAGGAATACTCAGTGTCTTGACATTCATTTCTTAATTTTTAATTTTCAATTTTTAATTCTTAAGGTGCTTCTTGATGTACATGGTCAGTATATCAATAGCCACCCTATTACTGCCTCCTTCCGGTACAATAAGGTCGGCATATCGTTTGCAAGGTTCGATAAATTGCAGGTGCATAGGTTTTAAAACCCGTGTATAGCGTTCCATTACAGCTTCGGCAGTACGTCCGCGCTCAATGACATCTCTCTGAATGACACGAATCAGGCGTTCGTCGGGATCGGCATCAACAAATATTTTGAGGTCCATCATATTGCGCAGCTTTTTATCACATAAGGCAAGGATTCCTTCAATGATAACCACCTCACGAGGTTCGATATGAATGGTTTCGGGCTGGCGCGTGCATGTGAGATAAGAATAGGTGGGCTGTTCGATACTCTTCCCTTCTTTCAGCGTCATGACATGCTTGGATAGCAGACTCCATTCAAAAGCATCCGGATGGTCAAAATTGATATTCTGGCGTTCTTCAACCGGGACATGACTACTGTCTTTGTAGTATGAATCCTGTGGTAAGAGTACTACTTCTCCTGCGGGGAGGCTTTCTATAATTTTCCGTACGACGGTGGTCTTTCCGGAGCCCGTTCCGCCTGCTATTCCTATAATTAACATCTCTTTAAATGTATATTTGAACCAAATAGAGTATTTTTGCATTACTATTAATGTGGTAAACGCATTAACAAGACAAATATAGAAACAATTCATTAAAATAACAACGTAATGGTAAAACACATTGTATTATTTAAGTTAAAAGACGAAGTTCCTGCTGAAGAGAAACTGGAAGTCATGACTAAATTCAAGGAAGCGATAGAAGCTCTTCCTGCTAAAATTTCTGTAATTCGCAAAGTGGAGGTCGGATTGAATATGAATCCTGGTGAAACATGGAATATTGCGCTTTACAGTGAGTTTGATACACTAGAAGATGTTAAATTCTACGCAACACATCCCGACCACGTAGCTGCCGGAAAGATTCTGGCTGAAACGAAGGAGAGCCGTGCGTGCGTAGACTATGAATTATAAACCCCAAAAATAAAGATGAGAAAAATAATTTCTTTCCTGCTTTTAAGCTTTGTTGTATATGCATTGCAAGCGCAGATCAAAGATCCGGTAAAGTTTAAAACAGAGCTGACAGCTCTCTCCGATACGGAGGCAGAGGTGGTGTTTACAGCTACCATGGATAAAGGTTGGCATGTTTATTCTACCGATCTGGGAGATGGCGGCCCTATTTCCGCAACATTCAATGTTGATAATAAATCGGGTGTCGAGCTTGTAGGCAAACTGAAGCCTGTAGGCAAAGAAGTATCTACTTTCGATAAATTGTTCGAAATGAAGGTACGCTATTTCGAGAATACAGCAAAGTTTGTGCAGAAAGTAAAATTCACGGGTGGAGCTTACGCAATCGAAGGTTATCTGGAATATGGAGCTTGTGATGACGAGAGTTGTCTGCCTCCTACTCAGGTGCCGTTTAAGTATTCCGGAGTAGCAAAAGCCGGAAATGCCGCTGCAACGAAAACAGAGCAACCGGAACAAAAGGTAGTGGATAAGCAAAAAGAAGAACCCGTTCCTGCTGCTACGAAAGATTCTTCTGCGATGATGGAACTGGTGCCTGCAACTACAACCGAAGCTGCTACGGATATTCAGCCTGCTGTTGCATCGGGTGATCTTTGGAAACCGGTAATCAGTGATTTACAAGCTTTAGGAGAAGAACATGGTCAGGAAGATATGTCCTGGATATATATTTTCATTACTGGTTTTCTGGGTGGATTATTGGCATTGTTCACCCCTTGTGTATGGCCGATTATTCCGATGACAGTCAGTTTCTTCTTAAAACGTAGTAAAAACAAAAAGAAAGGAATTCGTGATGCGTGGACATACGGTGCATCTATCGTAGTGATTTATGTGGCATTGGGCTTGGCTATTACTTTGATTTTCGGAGCCAGTGCATTAAACGCTTTATCTACCAATGCTATTTTCAACATTCTCTTCTTCCTGATGCTGGTGATTTTTGCTGCTTCATTCTTTGGAGCGTTTGAAATCAGGCTGCCGTCGAAGTGGGGAAATGCAGTAGATAGCAAAGCTGAATCTACGACCGGATTGCTAAGTATTTTCCTGATGGCTTTCACGCTTTCATTGGTATCTTTCTCTTGTACAGGTCCGATTATCGGCTTCTTGCTGGTACAGGTATCTACAACAGGAAGCGTAGTTGCTCCGGCAATCGGTATGTTAGGATTTGCCATCGCTTTGGCATTGCCGTTTACACTCTTCGCCCTGTTCCCGTCTTGGCTGAAATCGATGCCAAAGTCCGGCGGATGGATGAATGTTATCAAGGTTACGCTGGGTTTCCTCGAATTAGCATTTGCACTTAAATTCTTGTCAGTTGCTGATTTGGCTTATGGTTGGAGATTGCTTGACCGCGAAACATTCCTGGCTTTATGGATTGTCATCTTTGCTTTGCTTGGATTCTACCTGTTGGGCAAGATCAAATTCCCGCACGATGACGATGATAATAAGGTGGGAGTAACCCGCTTCTTTATGGCGTTAATCTCTTTAGCATTTGCCGTATATATGGTTCCCGGTTTGTGGGGAGCACCATTGAAAGCCGTATCTGCATTTGCTCCGCCTATGCAGACGCAAGATTTCAATCTGCATAAGAATGATGTACACGCGAAATTCGATGACTATGATTTAGGAATGGAATATGCCCGTTTGAACGGAAAACCGGTTATGCTCGACTTTACCGGATATGGTTGCGTAAACTGCCGTAAGATGGAAGCAGCGGTATGGACTGACCCGAAAGTGAGTGATTTGATTAATAACGACTACGTATTGATTACACTTTATGTAGATAATAAAACTCCGTTGACTGAACCTGTGAAGATTATCGAAAACGGTACAGAACGTACCTTGCGTACTGTAGGCGATAAATGGAGCTATCTGCAACGTGTGAAATTCGGAGCTAATGCCCAGCCTTTCTATGTATTGCTGGACAATCAGGGTAAACCGTTGAATAAGTCGTATGCTTATAACGAAGATATTCCTAAGTATATTGAATTCTTACAGACCGGATTGGAGAATTATAAGAAAGGGAAATAACGATTGCTCTGATAATGTCTGGTCTTGAATAATGGATAAATAAAAGCGGTCTCATCGAAACGGTGAGACCGCTTTTATTTTTTTATTTCAGAAAAAATACATACGTTTGTAACATCATAACAATACCTTTGTGCCCAAAATAAAGAAAATATGTACGCAACAGACACTCTTATAGATGATCGGGAATTAGTTCTTCGCCTGATAGACGGAGATGAAGAGGCCTTTTGCGAACTTTATGCCGCTTATAAGAATCGTTTGCTCTACTTTGCTCTGAAATTCGTCAAGTCGCGTGAATTTGCGGAAGATATTTTCCAGGATGCATTTACAGTAGTCTGGCAAACCCGTCGTTTCATCAATCCCGAAGCCTCTTTCTCTTCCTATCTTTATACTATTGTGCGTAATCGTATTTTGAATCAATTGCGGGACATGGCTAATGAAGATCAGCTGAAAGAACAGATTCTTTCTCAAGCGATTGATTCAACGAACGAAACGAATAATCATGTTCTGCTCAATGATTTGAAAGAGATTATTGCCCGTGCGTTGGAGCAATTAACGCCCCGCCAGCGTGAGGTATTCAAAATGAGCCGTGAACTTCAGATGTCTCATAAAGAAATAGCCGAAGCATTGGGTGTTTCTGTTCATACGGTGCAAGAACATATTTCTCTTTCTCTAAAAGTGATTCGTTCCTATTTGACTAAATATTCAAGTACATCAGCCGATGTACTTTTGATTCTATTGTGCTTGAATTTATAATAAATGTTAATCATACCCTAGCTCTTTCTTACTTTTGTGTATTACTTATACAAAGGGAAGGAAATTAATATCCTTATTTTGAATATATGATGAAAGATACTAAGACAGAAAAAGATAAATTGCATCGCTACTTGGATGATCTTTATACCCGGGAAGATGCTTCACAGTTATTGCAAAGTATTAAGGATTCAGAAAACCAAGATATATTGGACGAACTGGCAGCAGAGGTTTGGGAAGAATCCGGGAATCTGCAACCTGGTAATGATTTGGAGCGGGAGAAATATAAGAGAGAAGCACGCCAATTGCTGAAGCGTATTGAACACAAAAAACGTACATGGTTCCGCCGGGCTTCTGTGGTGGCAGTCGGTACAGCGGCTGTAATAGCCATTATCATAGGGAGTGTCAACTTTTTCCGGTATATGAATGCACAACAGGTCACACTGGCTGAAATCACCACTTCCTTTGGTGAGAAAAGACAAGTGACTTTGCCGGACGGAACTCTTTTGGTTCTGAACTCTTGTTCGCAAGTGCGTTATCCGGATCGTTTTGTTGGAGATCTCCGTGAAGTGGAACTTGAAGGTGAGGGATATTTCCGTGTTGCCCGCAATGAAAAGATGCCATTTATTGTGAGGACGAAGCGGCTGGATGTTCAGGTGTTAGGTACCCGATTTGATGTAAAATCCTATTCAACAGATGAAATAGTGTCTGTGAGTGTGGAGAGTGGTAAGGTACAGGTTGATTTACCGGAAGCGATGATGAGGCTGACTGCTAAAGAACAGGTGCTTATCAATACTGTTTCCGGAGAATATAGTAAGAAAACGGAGGATAGGGGAGTGGCTGTCTGGATGAAAGGCGGGTTACGTTTTTACAGTACACCTATCCGCGATGTGGCAAAGGAACTGGAACGGGTATATAATTGCCGGATTACTTTTGCTTCCGGTCAGGATTTCAACAACTTGATTACCGGCGAACATGATAACAAGAGTTTGGAAGCGGTACTTAAATCCATTGAATTTATCAGCGGTGATATCAAATATAAGAAAGAGGGCATCCATGTGCTTCTTTATAAAGAATGAGATGAATAATAGATAATGTTTAACCTTTTAAAAAATAATAGATGAAAACAGCTCCTTCATGAACCTCCCCAAAATGATAGAAGCACTCCAAAGGAATGCCTCTATCCGCAATCCGGACGGATATTCATAAGCTTCGACCCAAATGAATAACGTATCGCGCATTGCTTGTTTTTAATAACTTTAGTCAATTACTAAAACGCACAAATTTATGAATAATCTTCTTATTTGTAAAGGGATAAGTAAAAATAGCTGTTCGTTTTTAGCTTTTTTACTATTCACCTTCATTTTAATAGCTCCGGCTGCTGCTCAGACATTGAAAGAGCATGATATTACGCTTCGTGTGCAAAACGAGCCGGTAGAGAGTGTTTTCAATAAAATCAGCAAACAGACTAATTTTAAGTTTCTCTATGATCAGGAGACGGTGAACAAGGCTCCGAGAGTTTCTTTCGACATTAAAAATGCTTCATTAAAACAGATTCTGGGAGAAATTACTTCCCAGGCCAAGCTTTATTTCAATAGGACCGATCATACAATTGCTGTTAGCAAACAGCCGCTTAAGAAAGAAGAAACTGTTCAACGTACACGTACTATACAAGGTATTGTTGCAGATGATAAAGGAGAACCGGTGATTGGTGCCAGTGTGCAGATTAAGGGAGAGGGTAGTGGTACGATTACCGATATCGACGGACGTTACTCAATCATGAATGTACCGGAGTCTGCAACATTGACCATCTCTTATATTGGATATAAAACGGTAAATATCTCTGCAAAGGATAAAAATACGGCGAAAATCACGTTGGTAGAAGATAGTAAGATGATTGATGAGGTAGTAGTGGTGGGATATGGAGTTCAGAGGAAAAGAGACGTCTCTACTTCTATTTCTTCCGTGAAAGCTGAACAAATTGCGGACGTTTCTGCTTCAGACTTTCGTCAGGCGTTGGCGGGTAAGATGCCGGGGGTACAGGTTACACAGCCAAGTGGTGATCCGGAGGGAAGTGTAAGTATCCGTGTTCGTGGTATCAGTACGGTTAATGCCGGTAGTGATCCTCTTTATATTATTGATGGCGTGCCGGTAGAACGTGGATTTGCCAATCTGAATAATAATGATGTCGAATCTGTGGAAGTTTTGAAAGATGCTTCGTCGGCAGCTATTTATGGTAGTCGCGGTTCCAACGGTGTCATTATTATCACGACCAAGCAGGGACAATCGGAAAAGATGAAAGTGCAGTATGATGGATATTATGGCATCCAGAGTGTTTCGAAGAAACTTTCAATGATGAATGCATATCAGTTTGCCGAATTTGCAAAGGATGGTCATGACAACGCTTATCTGGATGCTAATCCCGGAGGGTCACCGGATGACCCGAACGGAATGCGCCCGAACTCATGGGAACGTATTCCTACCGAACTCTTTCCCTATCTGAATGGTGATAAGGGGTTGACGGATACGGATTGGCAAGATGCTATTTTTCGTACTGCTGCTACTACCAGCCACAATGTTTCTATTTCCGGCAGAGGAAAAACAGTCGGCTATTTCATTTCTGCCAACTATTATGATAAAGAGGGTATTATAATTAATTCCGACTTTAAGAAATATAGTATGCGTATGAATTTGGACGGGAAATATAAAAGACTGAAATTCGGTCTGAATTTCTCGCCTTCCTATTCTACTTCCAATCGGGTAGATGCTTCCGGATCTAATGGTATTGTGCAATCGGCATTGATGATGCCTCCGGTATGGCCGGTGTATAATGCGGATGGCAGCTATAATTATCAGGGAAACGGCTATTGGAGAATTGGAAATGACTATCAGCATAATGCCGTATTGAACCCGGTAGCTATGGCAAACTTACAATCGGATGTCGTAGACCGTATGGCGATTGTCGGAAAAGTTTTTGCTGAATTGGAATTGTATAAAGGGCTTACCTATAACATTTCTTTTGGTGGCGATTATTACGGTTCGCATAATGACCAATATCGTTCTTCGGAACTTCCTTTATTGGGACAGAAGTATTATGATGTAAAGTCAAATCCGACAGCCTACAGTTCATCAGGTTTTTATTTCAACTGGTTGGTGGAGAATAAAATCAATTATAACACAACGATTAAGGATGCTCATTTTATCAATGTGGTCTTAGTACAGTCGGCTCAAAAAGAGACATATAAAGGAGATAATGTGACGGCAACCGATTTCCCGAACGACTATATACAAACAATTTCCGGAGGTACGGTGACGAAAGGTGCATCTGATAAAACCCAATGGACGATTGCTTCTTATCTGGCACGTATGCAGTACAGTTATAAAGGTAAATATATGGCTTCGGCAGCTATTCGTGCAGACGGTTCTTCCCGTTTTGGAAAGAACAATCGGTGGGGATATTTTCCTTCAGCTTCTTTGGCGTGGAGAATAAGCGGAGAAGACTTCTTTACGAAGGCTAGGTATCTGTCGTTTGTTGATGATTTGAAGTTAAGAGCGAGTTATGGAGTGACCGGTAACTTCCAGATTGGCAATTATGATCATTTGTCTCTGATGGCTTTGGATAATTATGTGCTTGGTACAGGAAACGGACAATTAGTGAATGGTTACAAGCCAAGTACCATAAAGAATGAAGATTTGAGTTGGGAAAAGAATGCGATGGTGAATGTGGGCATCGATTTACAGATGTTCAAAGGATTGCTGGGACTGACTGTGGATTATTATAATACCAATACCTCTAATATGTTATTGAATGTACCGGTTCCCCACCTGACCGGATATAGCACTGCATTGATGAATATCGGTAAAGTGAATAATAGGGGATGGGAAGTTGCCTTGACCTCACAGAAGAATATAACTAAAGATTTCGGTTATTCGTTCAATGCCAATTATGCCACTAATACGAACGAAGTGAAGGCACTCGGTCCGGGTAATGCTCCTATCATATCTACCGGTAGCGTAGATCATGCTTATTACATAACGAAAGTCGGTGAACCTATCGGATGTTATTATCTGTTGGTGCAGGATGGAATTTTCTCCAATGAAGAAGAATTAAAGAAGTATCCTCATTTTAGCAATACCCAGCCGGGAGATTTCCGCTTTGTGGATGTCGACGGGGATGGAGTGATGGACTTGGATAAAGACCGTACGATCGTAGGTAACTATATGCCCGATTTTACTTATGGGTTTGGTGGTAAAGTCTGGTTTAAGGGATTTGACCTTGATTTTAATTTTCAAGGAGTATATGGTAATGAGATTCTGAATCTGAATCGTCGTTACATTGATAATCTGGAAGGTAATACCAATGGTACCACTATAGCCTTGAACCGTTGGAAAAGTCCGGAAGATCCGGGAAACGGTCAGGTGAACCGCGCCAATCGTAAGTCAAAGGGGTATAATGGCCGTACTTCAACTTGGCATCTGGAAGATGGTTCTTATCTGCGATTGCAGAATGTGACGCTAGGATATACCTTGCCGAAGAACCTGACTCAACGCTTTTTCGTGGAAAAATTGAGAGTTTACGTTTCAGGACAAAACTTGTGGACTTCGACTGGCTATAGCGGATATAATCCGGAAGTAAATGCACGTCCGAGTAATTCTCTTTCACCGGGTGAGGATTATGGAACTTATCCATTGGCTAAAACATTCTTGTTTGGGCTGAACATAACACTTTAATCATCCTTTAAAATACACGTTATATGAAAAAATATAAACTAATACTACTCCTATCAACTGCCTTGTTATCAGTTGCTTGTGCAGATAGTTTCTTCGATTTGGAACCGAGTAGCAGTGTGCCTACCGACAAGGTATATAAGACAGCGGAAGATTTTAATGTAGCCGTGATAGGATGTTACTCCAAATTGCAGACACAAGTTTCCTATTTTACAGAGTGTTGCGAATATCGGAGTGATAATCTGACATTGAGTGCGCCCACCGCCGGAACTCAAGACCGTTATGATATCGATCAGTTTGCAGATAAAGCCTCTAACGGAATTCTGGAAGATGCTTGGGCGAACTTTAATAATGGAGTCTATCGTTGCAATCTTGTATTAGATAGAATTGATGAGGCCAACTTCGATGCGACTCTGAAAAAACAATATAAAGGCGAAGCTCTTTTCATCCGTGCCCTTACTTATTTTAATATGTATCGTTTGTGGGGAGGGATACCGATGACTAATAAGGTGGTGACAGTGGCAGAAGCTCTTAAAATCGGGCGCAGTTCCGATCAACAGGTTTATGATTTTCTTGTCGGTGATTTGAATCAGGTTATTAATGAAAATATGTTGCCGTCTTCTTATACAAGTGCCGATATGGGACGTGTGACTTCCGGTGCTGCAATGGCGTTGCTCGGCAAGATTTACCTGACTTTCCATAAATGGACGGAAGCCCGCAATGTGCTATCCCAACTAGTGGGTCGGTATTCTTTAATGACTACCCCCGAACAGGTGTTTGACGTGAACAATAAAATGAATGATGAGATTATTTTTGCTGTTCGCTTTAATAAAGATGTCGAAGGAGAAGGACATGGATATTGGTTCTCTATTATTAACCTGACTGATGATACCAATCAGACAAAGTCTCTGAAAGAGTGTTACAAAGAGGGAGATAAGCGCAAAGATCTGATTACCTATGTAAAGGTGGAAGATAAAGTATGCGTGATGAATAAATTTAAAGATGTCAAAAGTGCGACCTATAATACGGTCGGTAATGACCAGATTATTCTCCGTTATGCCGATGTGTTGTTGATGTACGCCGAAGCTTTGAATGAAATCAGTTATAGTAATTTGCAGAATTCAGAAGCTATGGTTGCTTTGAATGCCGTACATACCCGTGCCGGATTGTCTCCGCTTCAGATAACAGAGCTTCCCGATCAGGATAGTTTCCGTAAAGCGATTATGTTGGAACGTCAACAGGAGTTTCCTTATGAGGGACAGCGTTGGTTCGATTTGGTACGTATGGGAGGTGCTAAGGAGGCTATGAAAGCAGAAGGACATATTATTCAGGACTACCAATTCCTGTATCCTATTCCAAAAACGGAGTTGGAAAGAATAAACAACACAGAACTGTTGTGGCAGAATACGGGATATTAATAGGATTAAACTAAAAGAAATCAAACGATGAAAAAAATACTATATAGCTTGTTGTTTATTTTCACGGTAGTCTTTACTGCTTGTGAAGAAGATCTGCCAAAGGCAAGTTTCGGTTTATATGAACTGAAGTCACTAACGGCAACAGCCGGAGATATGAATGTGACTCTTTCCTGGGAAGCATACGAGAATGCCCGTCCGAATGAATATTTGATTCTTTGGACTTCCGGATCATCAGAAGCGGAAGGAGGCGAGATGACTGTGGATGCAAAAACAATGACTGCCACTATCAATAATCTGGTGAATGATGTTGCTTACACTTTTTCTGTGCAACCTCGTTATGCAGGAGGATTGGCCAGTAAAACTACTGCTGCCTGTACACCGAAGAATGCAAGATATCCGATTTCTGATCTGACGGCAGCAGCCGGCAATGAAAGAGTGCGTTTGAGATGGACGAAACCTGCAAGTGAACGTTTCACTCGCTATCTGGTTACCGTGAATCCCGGTAATCAGATTATCAATCTGGATGATACTTCATTGGAGGAATACATCGTTGATGGTTTGACTAATGATCAGGAATATACATTCAATGTAGTCTGTGTTTATCCTACAGGCAATTCTATTGCGGTGGAAACTTCTGCTACTCCCGGATTGATCTATCCTATTCTTGCTAGTACGGAACTGGTTGTGTGGGAACCTTCTACCTTTGCTTATAACGATATGTATTTCATGGCTGGTGAAGTGAAATCGGTAAGTTGGGATTTTGGTGATGGTACGACATCAGGAGAAAACAATCCGGTACATGCTTTTGCTACTACCGGTACTTATACAGTGGCCGTAACGGTGACTTATGTTAATAATACCACCGAGTCGGGCAGTCTGACTGTCACGGTCGGCAATTATAAATGGAATTCTGTCGATTTGAACTTCGGTGGGCTTACCGGATATGTAAAGACTTCCAATCCGGTGTTCTCTCCGGATGGAAAAACAATGTATATCCCGACATCTACTCCTGCAGGTCATTTGTTTGCTATTGATGTAGTGAGCGGTGAATTTAAGTGGGTGTTTGCTATCAGTCAGATAACCTATGGTGGAGGTGCGTTGGTGGCTCCTGATGGTACAATCTATCAGTGTGTAAGAAATGCCGCTATTAATAATGTATATGCTATTAATCCGAACGGAACTCAAAAGTGGGCAGTAAAATTGGATGCTGCGATAGGAGCTTTCCCTGCATTGTCGGCCGATGGTGTTCTTTACTGTCTCACCAATAAGAGTACGTTGTATGCGCTGGATGCATCCAGTGGTGCTATTAAATGGCAACAATCGCTTGACGGAGCAACCGGTAGTGCTGTGGCTATTGATAAAGCCGGAAATGTTTATGCAGGTACAAGTGCAGCCATTTATTCTTTTAAATCGAATAAAGAGCAGAATTGGAAATTGGAAGAAGTGAATGTGACAGAACAGGCTACGTTTGCTTTGAAGGATCAGGTACTTTATGCGACTTTGAAAAACGGAGGACTCGTTGCTGTTGATATGACAAACGGAACAAAGAAATGGACGTATCCGACTACAAAAGGAGATGCTTATTTCCCGATTGCTGATAAAAATGGCAATGTCTATTTTACTGAAAAAGGATCGCAGACTGTTCATGCAGTAAATGCCAGCGGATCTAAAATCTGGGAGAAAAATGTGGGTAACAATTTGAACTACAGTGGAGGTGCTTTGAGTACGGATGGTATTCTTTATATAGGTACCCAATCGAATAACAAAGTGCTGGGACTTGACATCACTAATGGAAACATTGTTTTTGAAGAGACTGTGGGACAACAGGTCATGGCAGCTGTTAGCATTGGCCCGGACAGACGGCTTTATTGCGGAACGATCGGATCTAATAATATCGGTTCGATAAAGGCTTTTGCTGTCAATAAGACATTAGCAACAGACTCCTGGAGTATTCGTGGTGGTGATATTCAAGGTACAAACCGTCAAAAGTAAGCGATAATGAGAGTTTCTGTTTTTATCTTATTTATGGCGATGACAATGGGGTTATATGCACAGAAATATAAAGTAGGTACGACTACAGCTTTGTGGAAAGTACCTGCTTCCACAGACTTTTCTCAAGCCCGGTCTGTGGGGGTGGAGTATGTGGAAGTAGCATTTAACCAGTGTTATAGAGGAGTTCCGGCAGGTGAAGTCATCCCTCGTATCCGGGATATGAAAGCAAAAATTGATAGTGCCGGTATCAAGGTCTGGTCTATACATCTTCCTTTCTCACGCACGTTGGACATATCGGTGCTGGATGAAAAGAAAAGGAAAGAAAATGTAGATTTTATGGCGGAGATGATTGGACAGTGTGCTCAATTTCAGCCGAAATGTTTGGTATTGCATCCTAGTTCTGAGCCTATTACTGACAGTATTCGGGCACAAAGAATAACTAACGCTTCCAAGTCTATCGCTTATCTGAAAAAATATGCGGATCAAATAGGAGCACAGTTGTGCATCGAAAATCTGCCGAGAACTTGCCTGGGTAATACTCCTGAAGAGCTTTTGGAGATAATCAAAGATATTCCGGGTGTGAAGGTTTGTTTTGATACCAATCATTATACTAAAGGGACGACAGGGCATTTTGTAGAAACTGTTGGTGAGCGTATAGGTACTATACACGCTTCGGACTTTGACTTTGTCAACGAGTGTCATTGGCTTCCTACACAAGGTGACATTCAATGGGGAAAGTTAATGCATGCACTCGAAGGAATCGGCTATGAAGGGGTTTTCATGTATGAAGCTACCAAAGACCATGAAAACGACAATACGCGTCCGACACCGGAACGGGTGGTTGAGACTTTCAATAAAATAATTAATGACTATAAAAATCAGAAATAAGATGGATATAATAAGAAAAATACAATATTTACTGTTTTGTCTTTTGGTAATAGGTTTTGTTGCTTGTGATGATGATGACAACAACTGTACCGGTGTGTCACGAGGGCATTATAACATGATGCTATTGGCTGGTATCATGGAAATTTTGTCTGCAACTATCAAAGAGAT
>PPYE01293565.1_pt1 | contig 22837 bp, 21 predicted proteins | sample 1559881 | NCBI WGS metagenome assembly PPYE01 (sample SAMN08240022, study PRJNA423297) | Human gut metagenome, whole genome shotgun sequencing project.
TGAACGGTGAATGAGGAGCCTAAATGAAAAAGCTATGCAGAATTTTGATACCAGGTGCTTTTGATGGTGCCATATGTTTCTTGTTATTCACTTACCAGGTGCAGGCGGTAGAGAGTCCATCTGCTCAGTCTCCCTTATTCTGGGCAAACCCAGGATGCTGATGTTTTTATCGATATCCCGAACCTGCGTCAGTATGGTGGCTACACCTGCGGAACCACTTGTGTGCAGATGGTGATGATTTTGCTCAGCGGATGAGTGGTTAAGGGAAAATGGAAACTTTGTTTTGTAAATCTGTTCATAGGAATCGTAGGATTCCATGCATTTTTGAGGTATAAATATGATATACACATACAAATATAAATCGCCGTTAGGGCATATTTTACTGGCGGCAGATGAAGTGGGAATTACTGGTCTATGGTTTGAAGGACAGAAATATTTTGCGAATACACTTCCAGACAAGCATATTCCACAGGAAACAGAGATTCTCACGGAAGCGAAAAAATGGCTGGATGTTTATTTCTCCGGTGAAGAACCGAAATTTACTCCGCCACTTCATCCGTCTATTATCATTCCCTGCCATCGTGTGATAGGCACAAATGGAAGTCTGACAGGGTATGCCGGGGGAATTGATAAAAAGCTTTCGTTGCTTGAACTGGAACACGCGGATATGAGTTATTTATTTGTTCCAAAGAAAGGGACAGCATTGTAGGAGGCAGTGATAAAACTGTCCTCATTTTGGGTTGTTTTGGAGAGCCAAGATTGGACGGAAAATAGAATCTTGGGTATATTTTGGGTACGGAAACAGAATGAAAAGGCAAATTCTTATCCTATTTTATGGCGCTTATTATAAAAAAATGGTACACTATAAAAAAGCATTGAAAAGGAGATGTTGTATATGCCAGAGATATCATTATTTTATGGGATTCGGGTAACGATGTATTATAATGACCATATGCCACCGCATTTCCATGCAGAGTACAATGGACATAAAGCATTAGTTGATATCAACAATATACAGGTAATAAAGGGATCATTACCAAATAAGCAATTACGATTGATACTGGCGTGGTGTACAATTCACCAGGACGAATTGATGCAGAACTGGGAGCTGTCAAAGGACATGAAGCCGTTGAACAGAATTAATCCGCTTATATAATATGTGGAGGTGAACGTTTATGAATGAGTATTTTCCTACAGTTGTACAGGTGATTCCTTTGGATAATTTTCATGTACAGGTCTTTTTTGATGATGGAAAAATAGTTGATTATGATGCTACAAACGATTTAAAGGCTGAGATTATGGCACCAATGAGAGATATTGAGAACTTCAAAAATGCTTGTACGGTAATGAATGGAACGCTTGCCTGGGATATTTCTGGCAAATGGGACGAAGCTGATTGCGTAGATATTGATCCATTTACGTTATATGAACTCGAGGAAATCAATGGTATGATAGCGTGAAATGCTGTCAGTCAGAAGTAAAGTATTGAATGACGATTACGTGACACGTAGAGAAGGGACGTGAGAGATGAGTAAGGAATCAAATTTCTTAATTTACTGCATGGAACGATACCGCCATTTTAAAGGACTTTCTGGAGCTGATGTGACATAAACTTTTGAAAAATACGGTATCTATGGGGATATTACAAAGTATTTTGAATCGCTGCATACAATGGGAGATCATTGCATTGTACAGGACATTGACGATTATATCAGCAGTATTACAGGCAATGGTTTGGGAAAGGCATAATTTAGCTGATATTCCAAAAGGTGATGAAGGATTGTAATTTTATATAGAAGATTGATTAGAGACTGGAAATTTGAATTCTGGTCTCTTTTTTTATATCTTCAAATCTGTAGCAAGGTGTAAATATTTAGATATGCTCATAGAAGGGAGAATTGGAACCAGAGCAGGTTCAGAACATTATGGACAGTATGATAAAAAAATTGTATGACATGGAACTGGAAGAACTGGGACGGAGCGGCTGGCAGGATGAAAAATTACTGTCAGAAGTCAGAAAACTTCTGGAAAATAACAAGGCTTCTATCCAGGTTGAAGATAAAACTGGACGAGAAGGCGTTGATCTGGCATTTGCGATTGCTGAGATAGGAGAAGAAATTGGGTTTACACAAGGATTCAAATGTGCCTTTCAGCTTTTTATGGAATGCAAAAGGGAATAGGTTCAAATGATACAAGGTGTTAAAGAGAAGGCTATGCGTGGGGAATACGCATAGCCTTTTAAAGAGTCTTTATAAATTCGATTAATGCAAGCTGTTGTTCTTCTGAGAGGGCTGTTGAAGCCTCAAGTAATTGTGCCTGAGTTTTGGTAAGGGTATAAGGCATTTCACTCTCTGCAAATAGAAGGGTCTGGATTATATCCGGAAATAATGGGATTTTGATATTTCATTACTTTCCTCCTGATTTTTTCATTTCGTATTGTAAATCATTCTGCCATTTATTATAATGGCATTTTAGCTATAAATTTCAACAACATAATAAGGAGGAAACTATGAAAAAGACAAAGAAATTAACCACTTTGTTGTTTCTATTTTGTTCTCTGTTCCTTTGTCTGACTGTGTTTTTCCAGCCTGCAAAGGCAGCTGATTCACTTGCCCCAGCTGCACAGGACAATCTGAATGTCAACTTGAGACGCACTTCAGATCTGATTCCCGTTTCTGATGGATACATGCGGGTCTTCTATAAGAAAACGGCTGTGGGAATCGAGTATTACGACAATCACCTTCAGATCAAAAGCCGGAAAGAGATTGCCCTGGAACTGCCATTATGGGGTGGTTTTTATGCTGGCTCTGACGGCTATTATCTGGTAGAAGGACAGAGCAACACTACAGAAGACGATACAGCAGAAGTGATCCGTGTCATCCGCTATGACAAAAACTGGAAACGAAATGGCGCAGCTTCTATTACAAGTAATCCCGATCTTTTTGGTGGGGAAGTCCGTTACCCATTTGATTACGGCTGTGTGGAAATGAGTGAAAATAACGGAAAGCTCTATATCGTTACCGGTCATCGGGGATATGTGGAGGAATCCATCGGACAGGGACATCAGGGATTTCTCATGATCCAGGTCGATCAGTCTTTTATGACTGGAAAGATTGTTTCCTGTGACCTATGGCACTCTTTTGCCCAGTATATTAAATCCAAAGATAACTACATGTATGTGCTGGAGCAAAGTGAAGGCTCACGCTGCACCAAGCTTTCCCGATACGACAGAGATACCCTTGAGGAGACTACCATTGAACTATTTCCATATGGCGGTTCCCGTACTTCAGTGTGGGCTCTTAACTGTTATGCAAGTGTAGACGGTATGGCCGTTTCTTCGGATCATGTATTGTGTATTGGAACCTCCATCGACCAGTCTAAATATGACCAGGTAACCGAGGATACCCCACATAATATTTACCTCACTGTCACGCCTACATCTGATTTTTCCCAGAAGGCTACGGTGACACGCCAGCTCACCGACTTTACCAACAATGGAAAAAGCTTTATGGGTGTAAAGATCACCAAGATCAGCGACAACCGTTTCATGATTTCCTGGGAAGAATATGTGGATCCGGAAAACGAAAAATATGCAGATGATGACAATCTTTCTTCCAGTACACTGCATTACCTTTTTGTAGACGGAAAAGGCAACACCATCAGCAAAGAATTTACAACAGTAGCTCCAATCTCCGATTGCCAGCCAGTAGTTAAAGATTCCAAAGTTGTTTATTATGCCTCTAACGCAAATACGGTAAACTTTTATTCCATTGATTCTTCCAGCGGCACAGCATCCAAAAAGAGCTATCAGGTTGCCGGTGACAACGCTTCCTGGAGTTTTAAGAACGGAGTTCTCACCATTTCCGGTCAGGGTGCTATTTCCATCTCCAAGGATGAACACTACCGCCAGCCGGTATCTTCCACTCATTCTAGCTATTTCTTTACCAACGAAACATCATGGAAATCCATTCAAAATAAAGTAAAGAAAATTGTGATCAAAACAGGTATTACCAGTATCTCAGATAATGCATTTGCTTCCCTTCCCGTCCTGGAAGAAGTTGAGATTGAAAAAGGCGTGCAAAAAATCGGGAAGGAAGCCTTCGCTTACTGTAAAAATCTTCGAACAGTCACACTGCCAGCCAGCGTAATCAGTATTGGAAAAGACTTTGTATTGACAGGAAGTTACTGGTGGGGTAATGATTACGCCACCATCCACGCCCCATACAATTCTTATGCGATTACCTATGCTAAGAAAAACGATCTCCGTTATGCCTGCGATATTACAGAAGCCAAAGTGACCGGATTACAGAAATCTTACAAATATACAGGTTCCCCGATCACACCGGCTCTGACGATCACGCTTGGAAACCAGAAGCTTAACGGAACCACCCACTATTCCGTGTCTTATGATAACAACATAAAGGCCGGAACTGCCACCATGAAGATTACTGGTAAAAACGGTTATTATGGAACTATTACCTTAACCTTCCAGATTGTGTCTGCCAATAACAGCAATAGTAATAATAATAGCAATGCCACTAATAAACCGCAGGCAACAGTTAAAACCTTCAGTGACGCCTACAATGTTTATACCGTCAATAAATCCGGTTCCACTGTTACTTTAAAGAAACCGCGTTCCCGCAATGTTACCACCGCCAAAATTCCATCCACAGTAAAAGCCCACGGTAAAACTTACAAAGTAACCGCAATTGCCTCTAATGCATTCAAGAGCTGTCGTAAGCTGAAACAGGCAACCATTTCAGGAAACATTACGAGCATCGGTTCCAACGCTTTCCAGGGCTGCAGTGCTCTGCGCACTATAAAAATTGGTTCCAAGGTTACCTCCATTGGAGCAAAGGCTTTCTACGACTGTAAGGCTCTTACTTCCGTCACCATACAGACCAAGAAATTATCTTCCAGTAAAGTAGGAAAAAGCGCCTTTACAAAAGCCGGCCGCAGCAACTATAAGAAATTGAAAGTAAGAGTTCCAAAGAGCAAACTTTCTGCTTACAAGAAACTGCTTAAGAGTAAGGGACTCTCAACCAAGGCTAAAGTAAGCAGGTAATTTTTCAATAACATTTAACACTCCCTATACAAATGCAAGAGAAAACCAGTTCTGTGTATGATTTTCCCTTGCATTTCTCTCCTAAATATGCTATACTCATGCCCGTTGAAAAGCCTGGAAAAATAAGCTCTTAAGCGGCTTTTCCGCCGATTCCTGGCGTAGGCCATATACCTTCCGGTATATGCCTCCGCGGCATTTGTCAAATGTCCATGCAAGCATGGCCGCTTGACTCATTGCAGCGCGAAAATGAATCGAGTGTTCGTGACCTTCCACTTGTAAAACAAAACTTAAAAAAATAAGAATTTATCTTCCACAAAACCATACGAATACCGCAGAAAATCAACGTTTTCTGCGGTATTCCTTTTTGTCTGTACTTGTCAGATTTAAAGCGAAATGGGGTAGAAATGGGGTGCGTACCCCATTCATGAAATCTTGAATGCACCCGAAATAGCTTCCATCTCTTCAGCTTTGGTGCTCGGTAATACATGAGAATATAAATCCATCGTCATACTCAGTGTAGAATGCCCCAGAATTGTTTTCAACGTCTGTGGCTGCATACCAGATTCTATAGCTCTGGTGGCAAACGTATGTCTGAATCCATGACAGGTAAAGCGTTCGAAATTAATTCCATCTTCTCTTATCAATGCAATCACCCGATCAATCTCGCTCTGTACACAGTCTCTGCTAATAGGTCTTTTATCTCCCTGGTAAAATACATATTCATTTTTATTGATAATTTTGGATATCCCCCAGAATTTTTTCTGGTTTTCAATAATCTGAAGCATATCTTCTGTCAGCGGAATGTCTCTCGTAGAACTGGCAGTTTTCGGTGTATCCTCGTATAAGCCTCTGCCTTCTTCATACTTCAAAGTTCTAACCACATGGATCACCATTTTCTTTTTGTCAATATCAGAATACTTTAATCCACGCAGTTCTCCGTTACGCATTCCTGTCCGCAATGCCAGAGCAAAGAAATTATATAAGTAGCTATTCTTGGCTTTTGCATACTTAAGAAACAATGTCTGTTCTTCTTGAGTTAGCACCCTACTTTGCTTTTGGGCTCCTGCTTTCGGTAAAATTGCCAACGGCACTGGGTTTCTTTCTATTTATAGATATTGCCTCTGATAACACTTTTGAATTATCACATCTAACTTCTTCCTCTGTTTTCATTTCGTTGCTTTGATTCTCCAGCTCAACATCCTTACTAAACTTAGTTTTCAAATGATCCTTTTTATATTTCTCTACAACCGTTGGATATTTTTGTAATATATAACGACGTATGTTATCTCTTTCCTCATCATCCTTTCTTAATGACCCATTTTCTAATTCACAATATCTTTCCAGCATAATCTTCTTTGCTTTATTTATAAAATTATTTATATCATTATCGCTATATTGAATACCATCTGTTTCTTTACACTCTTCGCTTTCATCTTTTTTATCTTCACATTTTTCTTTTGCGCTCATCTAACACTTCATCCATGAAACATCTGCTCCTTTCTGGAATCTGCATTCCTCACTTTGCGGGACAAAGGTTCCACAAGCTGTGACGCACATCTTGCAGAAAGCATTTTCCAAACACACCCTAGTTTGTGGGAAATTATTGATTGAGAAACAGATATAAACTGGTTATAATAAAAATTAAGAAAAGCAGTACAGATCATGAAAATGGAGGAAATTATGACAAAAGTACAAAAATGGTTTGCAAAATTGAGAAACCGGATTTTTTTCTCTTTTGTTGGATGTTTTTTAGGAATTATGTTGCTCATTATGGGGGTGTTTCAGTTTTCTTCACAAAAATATTTTTCGCAGCTTGCAGTAAGCAGTACCAGGCGAGAGCTTGCTTCTATCACAGATAATCTGGAAAGTACACTACAGCACGTCATCAATTTCAGCATATCAGCATCGATCAATGATGGAATTATCCGTATCGCCCGAACGTATCCAACACTGCCGGGATCTGAAGCAGAACAATATGCTGTCCGCAAAAAAATCAATACCATTATTAATGCCATTATTGCCCTGAGCCCTAATATTGCAATGTGGGATATTATGGCGAAAGACGGAAGTTTTTTTCAGGCTGGCGGATATAATCTGTCGGAACTGGATTCGTTTGATAAAGAACAGATAATGAAACAGCATCAAAATGCAAGACAGGCGATGATAACAGGTCCTTATTTTTATTTGCCTGCAAGAGAAACATTAAAGGAAAACGGAAAATATGTTTTTTTGATATCAAAGCCGATTGTTGATTTAAATACAAGAGAAACTTATGGATACCTTATGTTTTTCATCGAAGCATCAACTATAGCCTCGCCATTTGTAAACTACAGGCCAAATAACAGCGAGGTTACGTTTTACATAACGGATCAGGAAAATACTATTTTACTTGCATCGGACCTGAATTACACAGGAAAAACCATACGGGAAGCCTTTCCCTTTTCCAAGAGGGATGTAGAGAATCTGGAAACACAGGACTATTTAACCAAGGAAAATGTTGTCTATTGCTCAACACAAATGTCACTGCCAGACTGGAAGCTCATTCATGTGATTCCAATGGATGAGCTGATGAAAGAACAGCATTTGTTTGCAAGGATCTTTTTTATCTGTAATTTACTGGTGATTCTGTTTTTTGCACTTTTATCCTGGTGGAATGCCAGAGCCATATCTGGGCCAATCCTGGATCTGAGTGAGGTCATGAAGAATGTAGTAAAAGAAGCCTATGCACCGGTAGAAGTGCCTGGAACTTCCGAAGAAATCCAGATTTTATACCGTGGGTATAATACATTTGCCGAACAGACACAACAGCTTTTACAAACCATTTATGAAGAAGAACGTGAAAAAAATGACTATCAGTTTCGGTTGATACAGGAGCAGATTAAACCTCATTTTCTGTACAATACGCTTGAAATGATCAAATCTATGATAGATCTTGGTATTTATGATGAGGCAGGCGAAGCAATTTCTACACTTGCCAGATTCTATCGCAATTCGTTAAGCAAGGGATCCAATATTATAACCATTGCTACAGAAATTGATATGGTAAAACAGTATTTATACATTGAAAAATTACGCCACATGGAGTATTTTGATTACGAAATCGTATGTGAAAAGGGAACGGAACAGTACGTAATTCCAAAATTGACTCTGCAACCGATTCTGGAGAATGCGATTGTTCACGGAACAGCATCAGATGGTCGTATGTGTTTCGTCTCACTGAGCATAAAAAATGCAGCGGATACTGTTGTAATTACCGTAAAGGATGATGGAAACGGAATTGAACCGGAAAAACTCTGTCAGCTGAATAAGAATCTTGACGAAGCCCGTGGAGAGGAAAAGGGTTCTTTCGGATTATTCAGCATCAACAGGCGTGTGCGACTTTTATATGGAACCGAATACGGCATCCGCTTGGAAAGTGAACCAGGGAAAGGGACAATCGTGATATTACGGATTCCGAAACTGGAACATTTAGACGAAACAGCATCGTCTATACTGGAAAGAGACCAAGAAACAGCGGGGAGAAAGCAATATGAAGAAAATCGTTATTATTGATGATGAGTATTTTTTCAGACAGGCGTTAATAAAATATGTCAGGAGCTTTAAGGATGAATTTACTGTGGTAGGTGACGCCGGAAACGGAAAGCTTGGTATCGAGCTGATTGAACAGTATCATCCGGAAATTATTTTGATCGACATCAGTATGCCACAGATGACAGGCTTTGATGTAATTTCATATATACAGAAACAAGCACTTCAGACCCGCTTTATTATCATTTCCGGTTATGACAAGTTTGAGTATGCGCAGAAAGCCATTCAGATGGGAGTACAGGATTTTCTGCTGAAGCCTGTGACAGTCGAGAGTCTGCATAAGAGTCTCAGGCAAACCAGTGAACGAATCGATCAGGAAGTGAAAAAGGATCAAAATCTGGAGGTGCTGGATAAAAAAAAGCGAAACTATCAAAATTATATGAGACATTTTGCAGCATCACAGTTTGTAAGAAAAGATAAGGATCAGGAGGGAATGCAGAAGCTTGCTTCTGAGGTGGGCTATCGACTGGATGCCAAGCGCCATGTCGCCATACTTTACCGGGTTAATCATTTACCGGGCAACTGGAAAAAAACAGATTATGAGCTTTACTACTTTACGGTAGAAAATGTGTTTTGTGAACTACTTGGAGAAAAAAACTGCTGCATCAGTTACATTAATTTCCAGAAATCGCTCTGCCTTCTTGTAGGAATATGTGAATCACCTTATGATGCAGAGTGGATTCGGTCGCTGCTGAAAAAAACGATTGAGGTATGTGACCCGGAGGGCGATCTTGGAACCACTGCTGTAATTGGAGGATTTTATACAGAAGCCAATCAGCTTTATGACTCCTATATTGAAGCGTTTGCGTTGGAACGAAAACGGTGTTTTTATGAATATTCCGGCGTTTTTTACATAGAGGATGCCACTGAAGAGCAGCAGGAAAACGGCTATCTGCTGCAAAATGATGATTTTATCCAACGGCTGGTTGCTGCTATGCGACAAAATCAGAGGAGCCTAGTAAAAGAAATGCTGCGGACATTTGCAGACTCTCTTGCATTGCTCCAGCCATCTCGGGAACAGTTTTTGCTGCAGATCAACCAGGTGTCGTCTGCGTTGCTGGATTTCGCTATGGAATACGGAGTGACAGAAACGGTTGAAAAAAACAGCAAGCTTTTTTCCAGTGATTATATAGAAATCAGTTCTGTCTCAGAAATTCAGACGGAACTCATTCGCTATGGAGAACAGATTTTACAGCAGGTACATCTTTCAAAGAATAGCAGCAATTCTGCCATTGTGAGAAGAACAAAGGAATACATCAAGGCACATTATCAGGATGATGAATTGTGCCTTGAGCAGATTGCGGATGCACTGGATGTCAATCTTCAGTATATGTGCTTTCTTTTTAAGAAACAGACAGATACAACGATTGGAGCATATATTTTACAGACACGAATGGAAATGGCCGGCAGGCTTTTCCAAAGAACGAATTACAATGTGACAGAAGTAGCTCAAAGAGTCGGATTTTTCGATGTCAGTTACTTCAGTAAGTGCTTCAAAAAATATTTCGGTGTATCACCGAAACAGTATCAGAATGTGAGCAGCAACTATCTAAAGACAACTTAAGATTTTACCAATAATACGAATTTTCTCCATTCCGGAGAGATTCGTATTTTATTATAATTAAGACAACAAAGAGTTCCAGAAAAAAATTAAACCGGTTTGAAGTATATTCAGGAACAAAAAATTAAATTAAAAGGGAGAAATCGTAATGAAAAAAAGAATACTTATCGCAGCATTAACAGCTGCCATGGCATCTTCTATATTTGGAGTAACAGTAAATGCAGCAGAACGTGAACTGAATATTAACTGGCTGTCATCCAGAAGTGCATCTGAATCAGCAATTTTGGCAATACAGGATATTGCCAAGCAGTACCAGGAAGAGAATCCTGATCTGGACTTTAATTTTGAAATTGAGAATATTTCAGATCGTACTGCATATCTGCAGAAACTGAAAATTCTGGCAGCAAGCGATGAATTGCCTGAGTGGTTTGACTCCGATCCGGATACCTGGTTCGCAGATATTGTTGCAGACGGAAAAGCCTATTCCTTTGAAGATTTGTACAAAGAGCTTGGAATGTATGACCAGATTTTCCCAATCTCGAAGGAATACGCAAGACTTTCAGATGGCAGTCTGAATCTGATGACGCTGCAGTGCAACACCGAATATTTCTTCTACAACAAAGATCTGTTTGAGCAGGCTGGAATTACGGAAACTCCCAAAACATTTGATGAGTTACTTGCAGATTGCAAGCTGTTACAGGATCAGGAAATTATTCCGATTGCAATGGGTGGTGACTGGCCAATCCTCCGCTACTTTGCACAGGTTCCATTCCGACTGACAGGAAATGAATATATTGAAAATGCAGTATCCGGAGAAGGATCTTTTGGTGAAGAAGCAGGACTGAAAGGAGCACAGTTTATTCAGGATATTGCACAGTACTTCCAGGAAGGCTGGAGCAGTGCAGATTACGATACAATGATTGATCTCTTTGCTTCCGGACAGGCAGCAATTATGTATAATGGTACATGGGCACTTGATCAGGCAGATATGATTGGTGAGGACGAAAACATTAAAGATAATATTGGATACTTCACTATGCCAACATATTCAGATGCAGATGTGACAACAGCAACCGACTTCTTTGCAAACTCCGGTATTGGAACTGCGATTCGCACCGATGCTGTGGATGACGAGATGAAAGCGTGGATGAAATACCTTCTTGAACATTATGCAGATGCAAGTCTTTCTTACAATCAGCTTCCATCCGTAATGCCAGATGAAGAAACAATGCAGAGTCTTCCAAAGGTATATCAGCAGATCATTGAGGATGTGTCCAATGTGAAGGAGTATGCAAAATGCTGGGATGTAGTTATTGATTCTGCACTTGTAGAGCCGCTGGAAAAAGAGACCGTCATCCTTGCACTTGGTCAGGAAACTCCTGAAGAGTGGGCTGCAAATATGGATGAATATGTAAAAAATCAGAAATAAGACAGAGAAACAGCATTCGGGGCTTTTGAAAATCAAAAGCCCTGGATATCAGAAAGGAAGACAAATATGAAGCCAAAAAGAAAAATAGAACCATGGCTTTTTTTATTGCCCGCACTTGTGGTTTATGTGTCGATTGTTCTTTTCCCAATGCTTCAAACTATTGGCTACAGCTTTATGGACTGGAATGGAATCGGAGAAAAAACATTTGCAGGCTTGAAAAATTACAGCCGAATGCTGTCAGATAAAAATTTGCGAACTGCTTTTTTGAATAATATGTTTTTCCTGTTGCTCGGCACAGTCTTTCAGATGTTTATGGGACTTTTAATGGCTACCCTTCTTTCCGGAATTAAAAAGGGGTCCAATCTATTCCGGGTATTGTACTTCATTCCCTGTATTATTTCATCTATGGCGGTCTGCAAGATCTTTGAAAAACTGCTGTCAGTTCAGCCACTCGGTGTAATACCGGCACTGATGAAGCTGATGCATCTCAAACCAATAGCTTTTTTATCTGATTTTAAATATGCACTAACATGGGTGACTCTGATTGATGGATACAAATTCTGTGGATTATATATGGTTATTTTTTATGCCGCACTGATGAATGTTTCCAAAGACACCATAGAGGCTGCGTATATTGATGGATGCAACTGGATACAGGCATATTTCTTTGTCAAACTTCCGGCAATTAAAAATATGTTTTTTGTGGTTCTGGTCATTCTTGTAAACGGCTGTCTGAAGGGATTTGATGTATCTTACATCCTGACCGGAGGTGGTCCTGGTAATGCAACAGAACTTGTGGCAACCTATATGTATAAAACGGCATTCAGTATGTCAAACTTCGGCTATGGAAGTACGCTTGCGGTATTTATTTTGATTGAATCATTAATAGCCGTAGGAATCGTTAAACTGATTCAGAAAAAATTCAGTGATTGATGGGGGGGATTAGATGGAAACGTTACAGGCAGGTAAGAAAACAAAAATAATATTTCTAATCTTCATTATCTTTTTTGTAGTGCTGCAAAGTTACCCGGTATTTTGGGTTCTTATAGCGAGCTTAAAAACACCAGAGGAAATTGCCGGTTCTGCGCCATATGCGCTTCCTGGTAGCTTTTATCTTGGAAATTATATCAAAGCGTTTACGCAGTCCAGTCTCGTGCGCTATTTTCTTAACAGTGTGGTTGTAGCTATATGTACACTGTTTGGTATCGTAGTACTAAGTGCACCGGCGGCCTATGCGATCAGCAAAATTCGCTTCAAACAGAGCGAAAAGGTATTAACCTTTTTTTTACTTGGCATGATGATTCCCACATTTTCATGTCTGATCCCAATGTTCCAGACTTATAATACGTTGGGATTGCGTAATACCTATGCTGCCGTTATTCTGCCACAGATAGGCTTCAGTCTGCCAATGTGTATTTTCCTGTATGTTGGATTCATGAAATACATACCGAATGAACTGCTGGAGGCGGGAGCAATTGACGGAGCAGGTAATTTTAGGATTTTCAGGCAGATAGTATTTCCAATGGCAAAAAATTCCACTGTCACAGTGGTTATCTATAACTTTGTGTCAATCTGGAATGAGTTTACTTATGCAAATACGTTTATGACAAAAGACGAGATGAAAACTCTTCCAATCGGACTAAACGCTTTTGTTGGTGAAATGGGACGCAGAGACTGGGGTGCTACCTTTTCAGCAATCGTAATTGCAATTCTTCCGACAATTATAGTATATTTCTTTTTAAATAAACAGGTAATGGAGGGCATGGCAGCAGGTGCTGTCAAGAGCTGAATACAGGAGGATATATGAAACTGGATTTATCAAAGAACTGGAATATTTTACAGGATGTACATGATACGTGTGAGCAGCTTGGCCTGCCAGAACGTGAGGATTTTATGACACTGCAGGGGCCACAAATTTCAGAATGGGAGCCACTGCCAGAATTAAAGCACCTACAGCTCCTTTTTTCGGAGCATCCGTACTGGGGAAGAGAACTGCGATATTTTAATGATGCCCCATGGTGGTATAAAAAAGAGTTTGAACTGGCACTTGGAGCAGAAGAACATATAGAACTTTGTTTTACAAATGTGGATTATTACTGCAAAGTTTGGCTGAATGGTGTATACCTTGGTAGTCATGAAGGATATTCAGCTCCATTTTCTTTTTCACTAGACGAGGCAGTACAGAGAAACGGAAAGAACCGACTGATCGTAAAAGTCTGGTCACCATGGGATGACGAGGTTGCAGCAAACCGACAGGAACGGCGTACCTTTTTAATCTACCGAAATATGGTAAAAGGTACTTATGAGCATTCTGACACGTTCATTCAAAGAGATGTAAATCCGGTCGGCATTTATGGAAGCGTCAGCCTGAAAATACAAAAGGGAGCTGGCTTTGCAGAAAACCCGGAATTTTCTTATCAGCTGGATGATACGCTGGAGAATGCCAGTTTGCATTTGAAAGTTAAGATAAAGAATCTGGAAACTGCGTCTTTGAAGTGGAGTATTACAGACTGCTTTACCGGAGCAGTAGTCTTTTTAAAGAATGAGGATCTGGTCGGCACACAGTCATGCAATGACCCTGAACCGACCGTTGCCAGCCTGGATGGAATACTCTCTCATGTCCGTCTCTGGAATACATGGGATAAAGGAACGCCTTTTGTCTACCGGGTAAAAGTTGCTCTCTGTGCAAAAGATGGCTCAGTAATGGAATCTTACGAGGAGACAACTGGTTTCCGGAAAATTGAGATGCATCGCACACCGGAAATGACAAAATTTATTTTAAATGGAAAAGATTTCTACATGAGAGGAACAGCCTATTTTCCAGATGCATATGTTTCTGCAATGAACGAAGAACGTTATCGCAGAGACTTGCTGCAAATAAAAAACAGCGGCTTTAATATGCTTCGTGTACACGTACACGTAGACCTTCCAGTTTTCTATGAGCTATGTGATGAACTTGGCCTTGGAATTATGCATGATTCTGAATATAACTGGATGCATCCGGTGGACGAAGCATTTGCAGACCGTTTTATCCATATTTACCTGGAAACTGTCGATATGCTAAAAAAACATCCTTCTCTGTTTTGCTGGATCTGCATGAATGAACCAGGTAATCTTACATTAAATCCAACTCCGGATATGGATCGGGCTGACTGTGATGCAATGAAGGTAAGCCCAGGTCCAAAGCTGTTTGCAGCAGTATGCGAGCATGATCCAAGTCGTCCGGTCATTAAAGGTTCCTTCTGCGTAAATGATCCAGACAGCGGAGACAGTCATAACTATACCGGTTCACTGGACGGTGCAGAGGGGCATTACAGTGATATCTATGGAACAACAGAAAAAATGAATACAGAGTTCGGCTTTGATGCACCGCCATGTATTGATAACCTGAAAAAAATGCCACCCGTTTACCGCCGTTTACAGCCAATACTGGAAAATTTGGATTCAATCGGACAGTATCAATATTATTTACTGAAATATTTTATTGAACATTACCGTATGCAGAAGTATAAACCAAACGCAGGCTATGTACAGTTCTTATTTAATGATATGTGTCCGCAAACATTTTACGGAATTTATGATTACTGGGGGCTTCCGAAAAAGGGTCTGCAGGCTGTGCTGGAAAGCAATATGCCAATTGGAATATTTTTAAAATTTAAAGACAAGCTGGATGCAATTTATGCAGTAAACGATTACAGTTATCCGCTTGGAACCTGCCAGGTAGGCTACAGCATTACTGACGAAACAGGCAAAGTAGTAGCTGAGGATGTGAAAAGCATTGTCATAGCAGAGGATTCTCTCACAAAGCTCTGGGATTTTGACGGAACGATTCACAGTGGAAACGTCTATAATGTTGCACTGTGGATAGAGCAGGATGGAAAGCTTCTGGCCAGAAACGAATACCATGATGTATTTTATATGCCAGAGCATACACCTGGCCATCCGGTTCATATGAGCCATGAAACGGGATGCAGAATTTACTGGGCGTAATGATGGAACGTAACGTGGTATAGGGAAAAAGTACAGAACAAACATTCGGTTTGTTCTGTACTTTTTTTATGGGGAATGATATAATGATGTGAAAAGGAACTATACTGTTATTTTTTCAAAAACATCAGGAGAAAACTATGGATCATTTTGAATTGCATTCGGAGTACAAACCGACTGGAGACCAGCCGCAGGCTATTGCCAAGCTGGTGAAAGGCTTTAAAGAGGGAAACCAGTTTGAGACCCTTCTGGGAGTGACAGGGTCTGATAAGACGTTTACTATGGCGAATGTTATTGTGCAGCTGAACAAGCCAACACTGATTCTGGCACATAATAAAACACTGGCAGCACAGCTCTATGGAGAATTTAAGTAATTCTTCCCTGAGAATGCAGTGGAATACTTTGTCTCCTATTACGATTACTACCAGCCGGAGGCTTACGTTCCCTCTTCTGACACCTATATTGCCAAGGCTTTCTCCGTTCCGAAACCTCTCTGATCCAGACCATCGGCCGTGCAGCCCGAAACAGTGATGGGCACGTTATCATGTATGCAGATGTGATGACAGATTCTATGAAAAATGCTATCGAAGAAACCAACCGAAGAAGGGAAATCCAGGAACGGTATAATGAAGAACATGGGATCACTCCTACCACTATTAAAAAAGCAGTCCGTGACTTGATTGCTGTTTCCAAGGCTGTTGCACAAACAGAAATGAAGCTAAAGAAGGATCCGGAATCCATGAGTACCAAAGAATTGAAGAATCTGATCCAGCAGCTTGAAAAACAGATGCGCCAGGCAGCCACAGACCTGAATTTCGAGCAGGCAGCTGAACTACGTGATAAGATGAGCGAATTAAAAAAGAATCTGGCTGATGCAGAAAAATAGCTGTCAGAAATCTCCATAAAAAAATATAGAATTACTGTTTTATTACAGCTTTTCACTTTTCACTTTTTCTGCTGCAAATATTATCCCGAATTATTGGGATGATTTAAATGTTCACTTAATACAGCAAAAAATTGAAGAGGCCCAACATATAAATCAAACATAATATATTTATCCAGGCAGCCAGTAGAGCGGCTGTGGTTCCCTGATCCTGAATCTTGACAGGAGGGGATGCTTATGAGCGATTATGAGATGCTTATGATTATTCTGACAACAGCCAGCTTAATTGTATCTATCCTTACATACACACATAAGAAATAGCCGCCCTGTCCCTGGTAAAGATTAGGCGGTAAATCGAGGATCCCGAAGGAAGACGAGCTCATATTAACTTAGATGATTTTATCCGAATGCAACAGGCTATACGCGATTACACCATTTTTCAATTAGAACAACCATTTAAACTCATACATCAGCTAGAAAAAATGGTTAAAAAAACACCCAATACCCAACGGCATTGAGTGCCTTTCACCATTTTAAATTTCATTGTGGGTAAATTGTGAGTACGCCCCCTATTTTCCCTTGCATTCCTCTCCCAAATATGCTATACTCACCTCCGTTGAAAAGCCCACAAAAACAAGGTCTTACAAGGCTTTTCCGCCGATTCCCGGCGCTAAATGAATCGAGTGTTCGTGACCTTCCACTCGTAAAAACAAAACTAAAGGCGACAAATGAATATGAAAAACAAAGGTACTCTGTTTCTGGTACAGGCAGCTCTGATTGCGGCCGTCTATGTTGTACTGACACTGGTGTTTGCACCGTTTAGCTATGGAGAAATCCAGGTTCGAATTTCCGAAGCCTTGACCATTCTTCCATTCTTCACACCAGCTGCCATTCCCGGACTTTTTGTCGGCTGTATCCTCGCCAACCTGCTTGGCGGTGCCATTCCTCTGGATATTGCATTTGGAAGTATTGCCACCCTTATCGGAGCTGTATTTACTTACAAACTTCGTAACAGCAGCAAATGGCTGGCACCAGTTCCACCAATCGTAGTCAACGCTGTTCTGGTACCCTTCGTACTTCGTTACGGCTATTCCGTCAATCTTCCGATTCCACTTATGATGCTTACTGTAGGTGCCGGAGAGATTATTTCCTGCGGAATCTTTGGAATGGTACTTCTCACAGCCCTTTCCAAGTACAAGAACACACTGTTTGGTAAACAGGCTGCTGCAAAATAAACTTTCACATCCCCCTGTTTTCTTTTTTGTCTGAATTTAAAGCTTCGAAGCATTCAAGATATAATTCTCCAAAGCCATTCGGCTAATCTTCCAGGTAGATCCCATGCGGAATCCCTTAAGTTTTCCGGTATTAAGCAATTCATAAACTCTGTTCTTTCCCACTCCAAGATACTCAGCAACTTCTGAGACACTTAAAACAGTTAAAATAGAATTTTCTTTCCCTACAGGTACTGGATTAGATGTAGTTGACATAATTATTACCTCCTGTCTGATATTTGGTTTTACTTATATGTGAGCAAGGTTAGTTTTGTAAGAAATAAATATAAGCAGAACAGTCCTGTAAAAATGCTATAGATGAATTTCAAATGCCATATAAAGTTTTTTCAAGTTTCAAAACTTAAATGAACCATAACTGGAGCTACTGAGAGCTGATATGAGCAGATTGTAAGCAAAAGTGTATATTTATAGAAATCTCATAGGTTTAAATAGAGCATTCCCAAGTTGCTTACAAACTGTCATGCCATGCTCCCAGAGTGACCAGTTTAGCTTGAATAAACTATGTATCAGCATGAAATTTATCGGAAAGGAAGTACAATGTACATAAATATAGATTCTAACAAATATAAGGATATGACACTTGCTTCATTACATATGGGACTGATTGCTGATCGTTTTAAGAAGAGGCAAAGTATTAAAGACTTAACCATAAAAGAAATTATAGAGAGCGTTGGAAATAATGGACAGGCTTTTTGCAGGGCTTTATTAGATGGTGGAACAGATGAGGAAAACTTTGTAGGACAGACACTTTTGGTATTGGAATTTGATGGTGATCTGAAATATCGTGAGTTTAAAGAAAAATGTGAAAAATATAGCTTGTCCTATGCTTTTACATATAAAACACTTGGAAGCTGTGCAAACCAAAAGGGATTTGGAGCTGTTTTTTTGATGGATCGTTGGATAAAGAATCCTGCACTTGCGAAAGCTGCTAATATTCTGCTAAGGGCATTTTTTTCACCTGTGGGTACAGAATGCCTTAATTTAGGCAGGTATTTTCTCGGAGGAAAAGGGATAATAGAGAAGAAGCCGTATGCAAAAATTAATATTGTGGAGCTTGCAAGGAATCTGGAAATTTATTATTGGGAGACAAAGGGGCGTAATAATAGTAAGGAACTAAAAAGACTTGGAAAAAAGAGCGGGATATGTGTTAAGAACGGAGAACTATGTATTTACAATGAGAATAAATTTGATTTAGAAGGAATTGAAGACAAAATTAATGATAACGGTATAATCATGATTCCATATAGCGAAGATAAAGTGTATGCTGGAGATTCTGAGAAAGAGCGGAAAATAAAAAAGGATATTCCAACACTGACCGGATATGACCAGGAATCATTATGTAAACTATGTTCTCTGTTAAAAGACTTTGTTAATGGAGAAGACATACATTATGATCAGGAGTTCCTTCTTGTGACCAGTCTGGTACATATAAAAGGTGGAAAAAATTATTTTTTGATAATTTGCAGAAACGTACTGGTAAATGGAACCATACTTTAAACCAGAATAGAAAACATAATATATTAAATGGCAGCCCTATGTACTGTGAAAATTCAAAGACAACCTGTCCATATTATAATAACTGTAAAGGTAAATCCCTCTATGACAAAGCAAGCAGGAAAATCAGAAAATTAGAAAATACAGAGGTCTTTTACGAAATTGATAAATGTGTATCTGTGCTTAAAAAAATGCTTGAGGAAGCGGTAGCTGCCAGAAATGCAGATATCCACATTATAAAAGCACAGACGGCTTTAGGAAAAACGGAACAGTACGCTGAGATTGTAAAAAACTGGATAGGTAAGAAATTTATCATAGCAGTGCCTACAATCAAGCTGCAGCGTGAGGTGGCTGAAAGAATAGAAGCCAAAGGTGTTGAGTGTGAAATAACAGAAAGTATGTATACCAAGATTGCACAATTAGGTCTTCCGGATTTAGAGGAGAAACTTAACAAGGACTTTTCCAAGGGGTTCACCAAGAGAGGAAAAAAGACCATACTGGAATATAAAAAGGAACATATGGATGAACTATCCCCAAGACAGTTAGAGATATTTAACGAGATACTGAAAAAAAGAAAAATAGGCTACAGCGGAGCGCGGTGTATTGTTACGACACATGCGCTTTTTTTAATGAAAGAATTATACAAAATGCAGGACTATGAAATTATCATTGATGAAGACCTGCTTATGACATTATTTCATTTTACAAGCAGTTTACCGCTGTCAGATATTGAGAAATTATTGGAACTGCCATTTATAGATGCGGATAATAGAGCGCAGCTTGAGAGAATTTTAGAACTGGATAATGAAGAAACCCTTCAGGTCAATTTCACCAGTCTGTCAGAATCAGTTTTGGAAAAGCTGTATGAGCAAAGAAATGAGTTTACAGGACCAGTTCCGAAGTTGTTTGATAGTACCCATGTTATCATGTGCAAAAATAAGAAGGAAATTGTGTTTATTAAGAAGTATGATTTCGGAGACTGTAGTAAGATGACTATATTATCAGCAACTGCTGACAGAGCTTTATATGAGGATTACTTCTCTGGAAAAACCATTAATTTCAGAGAAGTATACAAGGCTGAATATAAAGGAAAGGTGCTCCAGTACACTGCACATACTCTCAGCAGAGCTTTTTTCAATAAAAATGGAGGGACAGATGTTCTGGAAGAGATAAAGGAAAAGTATATCGGGGATATTCCGATTATCACCTTTAAAATGCTGGCACCAGACTCAGAAATTCATTTTGGTAAGACGGAGGGATTTAATGTATATCGTGGAATGGATATAGCTGTAATAGGTACACCACATAATTCACCAGTTCTGTATAAAATGGTAGGAGCAATGCTTGGATACGATACAAGTGGCAGCTTACACAGATACCGTGTGGAAAGAGGTGGATATAGTTTCCCTATGATGAGCTACGCTGATAAGAAAATGAGAAATATGCAGCTCTTCTTCATTGAGTCAGAATTGGAACAGGCTGTGGGAAGAGCAAGACTTTTAAGAGAGAATTGTACCGTATATGTTTTTTCTAATTACCCCTGCCAGCAGGCTGAAATTATTGAGAATCCATATCTGAGAGTAAAAACAGAAGAGGATACAGAGAAAAACGAAGATGAAATAATCCAGAATGAGACGATGGAATATTAAGAATAAATTCGTCAGAAACATATATGTGGCGGACTCTGATCGAACAGGGTTGACAGTCATCCCTTAAAATATTATAGGCAACATACTTAAAATGATAATATGGAGAGGAATATACGAATCGGGCACTGCCAGGATTGATACATCTGCCTGGCAGTTAGCCAGAAATGTTATAATTTCTGGCTAGGCGGGAATCAGACACTTCGGTTGGACGGAGACATGTCTGGCAGTATCCCGGACATGTATGTTTGGGAGAGGGCGTATATTCCGTGAAAGAGATGTTGAGAAGGTCACAAATGTCATTGGCATTTGTGACTATTGAGTTGCTAAAAGCAATAATATGTTAATATGCGACATGGGTAGAAATGTTTGAAAATTTCAGTGGAAAGGATTGAGGCAAATGCATAAAGACCAGGCTCGCGCGAAGCGATAGAGCCTGGTCGCCTAGGCATTTGTCTCAAGACTTTACAGTGAAATTTCTCAAAGATTTCTATCCGTGGAGCTGGTTATATTTAACTTGATAAGAGAAGGCTAATTATAATCTCCCACGAGGTTTTGGCACGATGCGATAGCAGAGTGCCAATAACCGAGTCAATAAAACGAGGGCACTGATAATTACATTATTATTAGGCTACTTTTATGGCTAAAGAAATGAAAAAGTTTAATCTTCAAATTGTGCAATGGAAGATTATTATATTAGACAAAATAACTCATACATGGTAGAATAAATTTGTTATTATAATTGGTATCAGTAAAACACGATACATAAGAACCGGAACATATCTTCGCTTTAGTAAATTTTCTTTTTTTGTATAAATACTTTTTAAAACACAACTAAATACTTGCGCAATATACCTCTAATAAAATGCTGAGATTGAAGGTAAAATAAAACCAGTAATGATGAACGGAGGTGTATTTACTTGCAGATAGAAGAGTATGTTGCTGGGAATATAAAGGATTTATGCAAAAAACGTCATGTGAGTAAATACAGACTGGCACAGCTGACAGGAATTGCACAGTCTTCCCTTGGAAGGATTGTTGCAAATGAGAGTACACCATCATTACAGACGCTTGAAAAGATATGCAGTGCACTGGATGTAACACTGTCTCAGTTTTTCCAGAATGAAAAAGAAAATCATCTGACGGATAAACAGAATGAAGTGATGGAGATATGGAATGATCTGAGTGCTGATGAGCAGGCTGTTGTATTGGCAATGCTCCGAGGACTTAAGAAGTGAGGGAACAGTTCGAACGTATTTGTTTGACTGTTCCCTTTTTGTCTACAAGGAGAAGATAAATGCTGATAGAATGTAAATATTATGACGTTGCAGCTAAGGAAATGGAAGAACTGGATAAGCAGATAGCAGAAGAATCTGAGAATCTTTCTGAAGGAGAATTACAGCTGGAAAATGACCGGAGAGATTTTCAGTTAGCAGAAATTATCAGAAGCTTTAAAGAGAAGGAAAAAATGAAAGAGATTGTTCCTGATCCAGAGAAGAATGCTTTGTTTATCAGACTGCAGAGAGCTTCGATGGAACTGGCTAAGTTATTGGAATTGAACATTGTGACCATGAAAAAAGATGATGATACCTATGGGTATATTGAATTATCTTATGGAATTTCCTGGATTCTTTCAGATTCTCCGAAGATGTGTAAAAAGACAATGGCAATGTTATATGAGAATGCAGATCAGATTTGTTCTGAGGTAAAGGATAACTGTGTTGTACAAAGGTTTGAGTTCGAATTGGAGAAATAGAAACGATAGTGGCAATATCTTTGACTGCAAGGTATAATATTACCACAAATTCTTTAGGTTAGAATCGATGATGGAGTAAACGAAAAAGCAGTTTTGACATTTCAGTGAACTGCCCCTTCGTTTACTCCATTTTCGA